>Ga0316204_10001786_pt1 | contig 54560 bp, 70 predicted proteins | sample 6monrhotite_MG_2_FD_205661 | JGI IMG/M metagenome (GOLD analysis project Ga0316204, IMG submission 205661) | Microbial mat bacterial communities from mineral coupon in-situ incubated in ocean water Damariscotta River, Maine, United States -... | ecosystem: Environmental > Aquatic > Marine >... | reverse complement strand
GGGGGGAGGGGGCTGGCCCCAGCTATCGCCAGTGTTAGGGTCTGTTAGGGTAGTCTCTGGCCCTACCGGCTACACTGTAATAATAGGGGTGCTTTGACGCGGTGCGTCATGCTTCCTTTTCCGGGCATTGTTTGGGGTCACCCGGAGGGGGCTTTTCCGGCATTTGATCGTGATTCACAATAATGTGAAACGCTATTTGGAAAGGTTTCATTATGAAACCCCCCTCTCCATAACCCCTGTGAGATATAGGATTTAACCGACAAAACAACTTCTAGGGGACCAGAGAAAAGTAAAGAGTAAAGGTAGTAATTCAGATACGACTAGGGGTGTAGCGACTTAACTTTTTCTATAGGCCTATGGATCTGGTGATTTCGTGACCGGCCAGCCCCCTCTCAGCCCCCTGTCACATATACACTTAGGCCTTACATTTGGAAATTACTTGCGCGCTTACACTCCGCTCGTATAATGGGAGACATACCCAGCACCGCGAAAGGGCGCTCACCATGTCAGACCTCTCTCCCCACGCTACGAACCTCCTGCGCAAGGCCCAGGGCCTTAGCGCTATCCTGCCTCCCCCCTTGCGCCTTGAGCACTTGCTAGCCTTCGGCCTTGTCCGCAGCATGGTCAAGGAAGCGGTGAAGTCGTGAGCACGTCAACGGTCAACCGCTTGCGCAAGGCCCAGCGCATGGGAGACAAGGCCCTTGCCGCTCAACTCAAGTGTCGCTTGGGTATCCATGTCTGGCCTACCTACTCTCAGGGCTGCGCTTGCGGCAAGGTAGGGGGTGCAGAGAAGCCCTACCTAGAACGCCTGAGAGCCCTTGAGGCGCGTTGGACGGGTGCTGATAGCCTTTCCCCCCATGACGTAGGCTTCAGGCGCCCTGAGGCGGCCCCAGACGCCTGGCAGGCTAAGGCAGCCCCGATCATGGTGCGACTACTCGGTAGGCTTGCCTCTGAGGGCTCTGGAAATTGGCGCCTCTGCGAGGGCTACGCCGAAGCCGAGAACATGGGCCCCAGCGAGTCTGGGCTTATCCTCGGAAACTGGAACGGGTGGGAAGGACTTGAGGAAGCATGCCAACAAGAGGGATTCGCCACCGATTGGCCGGACGATTACCTCGTCTGCGATTGCAACCGCGCTTTCGGCACAACGTCTCAACACTGGGGCTGGATCATGAAGGGCTATATCGGAGACGGAGACTACTCTTGTGCCGATTGCGTGGAGAGCGATCCCGCGCCCTACGTAGAACACCTTGAGGCCAGCGAATACAGCGCTCCCGTGAACTACCTTGGCGTAGACCTCTCAGCCTTTGGGTATGGGGCTGAGCCCTTGTGCGAGGTCTACGCCAGCGACGCGTCAGACGTGCTCAAGCACGCGAGCAATCACGGTTGGGTGATTCTCTTCGCTCCGGGGGCCTATGGCAGCCAGTGGGAGGTCTGGGGAAAGAGCGAATCGGACGAGCGCGAGCCGGAAGAGATTGAGGGTCCGGCCTTGTCCGCAAGGTGTCGCGATAGCCTGCCCTGCCCTACTTTTGAGGTCTAAGTTACTGCCAGGGTTACACTTGGGGAATACTTAAATTACTCCCCGGTTTACCCTGGAAACTTACACTCCAATCCGTATAATTGGAGACATACCCAAACGAGCCCAGGAGGCTACCATGTCAGACACGCGAATCATTTCTACGAGCGGTTACACTTCCTGCGCCTGTCGCGATTGTTTCGAGACCGCAATCAGCAATGACGTTTCCAGCCCTGACCTCTGCCATGAGTGCGAGGAGCACGGGTGCGACGAGGACGGCTTGAGCGAGTGCGAGACCCCAGAGGAGGGCGAGCTTTGCGGGCTGGACCTAGAGTCAAAAGACGCCGATCCCTCCCAAATCCTGAGCGTTCTGCAACAGCTCTCCGGCGACGATAACGCGAGCGCTGAGGATCATGGAGACGGTTCCTTTTCGCTGGAATGGACAGGCGAGCTTGACAGCGTGCAAGACCAAATCGTGGGCGAGCTTGAAACCTATGGTATCTCCGCGAAGGTCTAACTTACTGCCAGGGTTACACTTGGGGAATACTTAAATTACTCCCCGGTTTACCCTGGAAACTTACACTCCAATCCGTATAATTGGAGACATACCCAAACGAGCCAGGGAGGCTACCATGTCAGACGCCAAGAAGATCGAAGCCCTAACCTATCTCACCGAGGCTGCCACCAAACTAGCGCGCAGCCTGGCCCTTCCTAGTGCCATGCTGGACAGGCAAGCTGCTGGCGACATAACTTGCGCGCTTGAGGCCCTGAGCCGCGCTGGGGTCAAGATCCCCCGCGAGGAGCTTGAGAGCTTGCTGGATCTGTCCTAGTGAGCACCCCGCACGATAAGGCGTTGCGCCTCACCAACACGAGGGCGCAAGCCCTAGCAGACGCAATGGGCTTGCCCTACCAGACTGGCCTCGCCCTCTACTTGGCAGGCTACGCGCTCGCGAAGTAACGCCCTACCCTTCACCACTAAGAGAGAGAGAGAACACCCAATGTCAGAACGCGAAGCATGGAACTGGGGCAGGAAAGATAAGCGGGAGGGGTTCTATAACCCTCCCCCCAAACTACCCGAATTCAGGGGCGCAGACGATTTACTTATCTCTGCTTACAAGCGCGGCTGGCTGGGCCTAAAGCTCTAGCAGCCCCCTCAGCGCGCTCGCGACACCCTCCGGGTGTAGGCGTGGATCAAATCCTAAGCGCGCTCTGTATCCTTCCCCCTAGCCTTAGAAAGGCCTATCCCAATGTCCGACTTCTACGCACCCGAATCCGCCAAGCTCCGCGAATCCGTCCAGCATTTCGCCAATCGTTCCTTCGCCAGTATCCCCCAAGACTGGGCCCAGCTCGCCTCGCAATACCACGACGGACAAGGTGAGGTCGAGTGCTACGCCTGGCCTATGTGGGGGACCCTGTTTCGCTGTGACGATTTTGCGCCGAACATTGCGCGCATGCTCTGCAGCGCCTTGCCGGAGGACTCTGAGGCGAGGACCCTCCGCGAGTTTGCCGAGGAGCACGGCCTAGACTTTGCCGAGCCTGAAGACGCCGAGGACCTCACTTGTGAGGACTGGCTGGAGCAGACCCGCGAAGATCTGCTGGAGCAGTGGCGCGAGTCCTATGACGAGCGCGCAGACCTTGAGGCGAGCGGCTGGCAGGAGGTAGGCTCGACGGGCTTCCTCGCGCGAGAGATCGACGGTAGTCTTTTCCTCGGCGTGCACGGGGCCGGTTATGATTTCCATGAGGCTCATTGGAGCGCGCTCTATCTCGCCTTGGGTCTGCGCTGGCATATCAGCGAGGAGGACGAGGAGGACGAGCGAGATACCGCAAGGCGCCTCAGCGAGGACTCTATTTGTGGCAAAGCCGATTGCCCTTGCAGCTAGCCTTCTGCCCTAGCCTAGTCCACTAAGCGCGAGCCCTAGTCCGGGCCCGTAAGCGCGTAAGCTCGTAACTTGCGCCGCGCTATCTTGTCCTCAATTCTGCGCAGCTCGTAGCCGTTTCGGGTGTCTTTTCGACCTAAGTCTATAGGACTATAGGAAAGGCCCTCTTTTCGGCGTGCAAGCTCGCAATAACTCCGAGCCGTAATTTCTTGCAGCTCACCACGAAAGCAGCCCCCAATGTCCGACTTTATGCAGCCGCAATCCGTCAAAATGACGTGCTACCACGTCGAAACCTCCCACGGAACCGAGATCATTCCTGCAGACCTCGTAGGGTCCTCGCCTGACCTCCTGGCGTTCGCTGACTACTGCGAGGGCGAGCCCGAGGAATTCACGCGGGAGTCGGGCTGGTATGCCAGGCTCTCAGCACCGGGTTACATGGACTGCACGTCATGGACGGGCCCCCACTCCAGCGAGCGCGAGGCCCTGGGGGACCTTGCGGATACCTTCGACCTTGAGCTTGACCTCTCTGGGCTGACCTCGTGAGCAAGCCAGCAAGCCGATTGCACCCCCATGGGTGGAGTGTCCAGTATCGCGAGAACGCAGGCGCCCCCTGGAAAGAATGGGGGAGCTATAGCTACCTCTCAATGGCGGAGTCCGTCAAGGTTCGCGAAGCACGACACTCTTTCTGGGAGTGGCGCGTAGAGGGACCCGAGTCTCTCCAGGCCTTGGCAGCTCAGGCAGAAGAAGCGGGCTGGTCCCGCGCCCACGTCCGCAAGGCCTACCGGGGAGAGAATCCCAAGGCAGCCCTTGAGGCGCTCGCGAGCGGGCCCCTTGAGCGTTGCTCCTCCTGTCGCAAGCTACACCCTGCCTCTGAGCTGAGCATGCCAGAGGAGGAGTGTCGCGATTGCTGGGAGGGGAGCGAGGATCCCGGCGCCTCATTGGGTGACGTGGTGGGAGGTATCTTCGCCTCAGACTGCTAGCTGGCACCGCGCCCCCTCAGTGTAATTCTGCGGGGGCTTGCGGTAGTGACAGGGGATCGTATAGACTGCGATCCCGGACTCGAAACCCGGACTCGAAACCCGGACTCATTTTGCGGACTCGAAAGGTGGACTCAGTGTCTGAAGAAGAAAAGCGAAGAAGGCTAAAGGCAGCAATTCTTAAAGCCAAGGCCAAGAGGGCAATGGAAAAGGCTAAGGCCAAGCAAGGCCAGCCAGACGTTTGGGCGCTTATGTTCGGGGATAGTCCCGGCCTAGACTGGGATAGCAAGGGGGTGGACTGGTGAGCACGCAAAGCGACAAGCCAAACGACAAGCCCGGTGGCGGCAGCGGCTCAGGCGTTGACGGAAAGACCCGAAAGCCCGATCGGAAGGCAGGCTATCGCAAGGGCCGTAGGCGCCAGCGCGAGGAGCTGAGGGAATGGGAGGGCCAGCGTGGAGAGTAAGCGCGAGCGGCTGATAGCGAAGGCTAAGAGGGCGAGGGCCCGTAAGGCGAGAGCCGAGAGGATCAGGGCCAGGGCCAGGGCCCTAGATCCTGACAGGGCCCTGGTAGAGCGCGCCCTGAAGCGCGAGGCCTTCCATGATCCCGCTATGGATATGGTCGAGAGCCTGCCATTCCTGCCCCCTAACGAGGATCCCCTGAGGGGGCTCCGGCGCCTGGCCCACGCCCACGAGGTCCTACCCTGGCCCGGAGTGGGTGAGGACCCGACACGCCCCGAGACGAGGACTACGCCCCCGGACTCGATTCCCGGACTCGCTGACGCCCTCAAGGCTGGCCTGTCGATTGGGGTCTGCGTTAGCGACGGCCAGCGCCGCGTGCAAGTCTGGTTTCAGGGAGACTTGATCTCGGAAGCGAGGATTGACTAGTGAGCCACGACCGACCTTGGGGGCCTGGCCTCCTTATCCTGGCCTGCGTTGGCTTGATCTACTTCCTGGCTAGCAGGCCCTCGTGGAAGGAGCGCAGAAGGCAGCGCCTTGAGGCGGAGGGCTGGGAGGACCTCGGGAACTACACAGCGCGTAAGCGCGTTGAGGGCGGCTGGATCGTCAATGGCAGGGACGGGCTCACCTTCTACCTCGCAGACTCGGACGGATCCCAATGATCGACTTCGGCAAGGCCTTCGAGAGGAAGGTCGTGCGCGAGCGCGGGCCCTGCGGCGACTTCCTCCACGGGCTCCCCGATCACCGCTGCGATCTGACTGTGTCTGCGGACTCGAAACCCGGACTCGTTGTCTGCGCGCTCTGCAAGGCGGAGGCCTCGTGGTCGTGCGACTGCGGCACCGCGCTACACAAGCTCTGCTTGCGTGAGTTTCACTCGGGCTGTCCGACATGCGGCGCGCGAGAGGACTACTACGACTTCCCCTCCCCCGCCGAGATCAGGACTACTTTGGCGGAGATTGAGAAGGAGAAGCTAGCAAGGCAACTGGCGTTTGACCAAAGCATGGGGAATGTGCTCGCCTGCGTGCTCGTGACAGCCGCAGGGATCACAGTCCTGGGGCTGACAAGGCACCTCTTGCGCTGGCTAGGTGCCTTGTGAGCCTCACCAAGATCGAAGCCCTGCAGCGCCAGGCCCACGCCAACCCCGGCGACTTCGACGCGTGGGCGGCCCTGGAGCGCGCTTACTTGCGCCACGGACTCGACGGTTCGGAGTGTTTTGAGCCTATGTTCAAGATCCTTCAGGATCGCGAAAGGCAGGCAGAGGAGCGAGTGCGCTCCCGAGAGGGCTACTCCGCTTTCTGTCGGTTGGAGGAGGAGGTCGGGCGCTACCGCAAGGCAGCCACCGTTGCCGAGGGCGCGCTCGTTCGCTGCCGCGAGTTCGTGGTGATAGGCAACGAGGTCCTGGCCAACTACAACTTCCTGGGGCAGGTTACCCACAGGGGGCCCAATGGGCATGTTGTCGTCCGACCCCACGACGACGCCCGATCCCGGATCGAGGTGCCCCTTGAGGCCATGACCGTCACCAACGCCTGGGACCGCTTGCACGGACTCGACGAGTGGACTCGGAACGTAAAGGCGACCCTAACGAGCAAGAGCACATGGGGGCTCTATCGCCACGTAGCCGAACACTTTGGTAAGGGGGAGACATGAGTAAACGCGGCAAGTCTGGCAGGTGTCCGAAGGGTAATGTAACGTGCCCTATCTGCCACGGTAAGAAGAGGAAGTGCCTGGCGTGCGGAAGCACCGGGCGGGTAAGTAAGAAGCGCGCGATTGAGTTGCTGCGCCTCAAGGAAGAAAAGCAATGACCAGCAAAGCAAAATCACAATGCAGGAGGTTCGGCCACGACCGAGGACTAGACGGGTGCGTAGTCTGCGGCAGCGGCTCAAGGGCAGACAAGCAGCGCAAGCTAGCCGCCTCTAAGAAGAGGCGCCGCGAGAGACTGGAAGCGCGCCTCTCTGACCTAGAGGCCAGGCTGAGCGCCATGGAAGAAAAGCAATGGTAGACCTCCTTTGTAAGCACTGCGGCCACGTCCTCGGCCAGCACAACCGAGGCTATGCCAAGGCCAACGCCACCATGATCCACGAAGACGGCACCCAGTCGCAAGTCGAGATCGACAAGGCCCTCTGCAGCAAGCGGTGGTGCCCATGCCCAGGCTTTGACGCGAGCGGCAAGTATGGCGAGGACTCGGTATGACCAAGCACGTCTGCATACGCTGCGCGATCCGGCTGGACGTGACCGTGCGCCAACTAATCGGCTACGTGATCCGGCCCTTTACCCCGCCTACCCTTTGCTGGTGCCGCTCGAATCTTGCGGCGTGGTGGCAAGCATGATTGACACGACCACAGCAACATGCCCCCAGTCCTGGGGCGAGGCCAAGCTCACGCGGGTAGCCCTAGACATTCAGGACCTCTTCTCTCGCTACGGGCGTGTCTGGCCCTTCGAGCAGTGGTGGGCCGACTTCTGCCCCCAGACCGCCCTGGCGAGCGCCATGCGCCGCTGGGAGCGCCTCAAGAAGGACTTCCAGAGCGTGGGCCTGGTGTTCGCCCTGGGTGACCTCCGTGAGGGCGGCCCTGACTTCTGCGTGCGACCCATTGAGGTCAGCAGCGAAGCCTACGCCGAGGCATTTGTCGAGGCGCTGATCGGGCCAGCGGACTTGGATCTGGACTCGGAGATCGGACTCGGTTGCAAGAGCGTCTACGACCTCTTCCCTGAGGACAGCCACGGCGACGTTGACTGGTATTTGGAAACTTTGGCAAAGGAATTGACCAACAATGAGTAACCACATGCTGCTGATCTATGACGAGGGCTTCGAGCCTGAGGACCTCAAGAACGCCACTACCCGGCGGCTCCTGACTCCTAAGGAGCATGCTCTGGTCGGCTGCCTGCTGAGCCCGGTGAAGGTCTTCGAGGCGATCCAGGCCCAACTCTTGGACGGAGACGATACCGACTTGGAGGAAATCTTCTACGAAATGAAGCGCGACTTGAAGGAATTGACCAATGGATAACAGTCCTAAGCTCCTGCCTCCACCCAAGCCGGACTCGCCTGAGGCCGCCCTCCAGCAGCGCGAGCAAAGCGAGGAGGACCCGACCGACCTCGCCATGCGCGTGATCAAGCGCGCGGCCCTCGACGCCGACGTGATCATGGAGGAGCTGGTCCCGAATCACGTCTGCGAGTTGGACGACGAGAACAAGGCCCTGGAGCTACGAGCGAGCCCGCTGGCCTTGATCCTCGCGTGGGGCCGCCACAAAGGGAGAGGCCCGAGCTTGGACAGCCTGCGGGTTGACTTGGCAGCCTGGCCCGCCTGGGCGGAGGAGGTCCGACGCTTGGACCTCGAAGGAAGGATCTAGTGGACATTACCAATGTGGTGGTCGGTGACGTAACCTTGGAACACCTTAAGGAACACATTAAGATCACCACCAAGCAGGGGACCTTCACGCTCGCGGAGAACGAAGACGGCTCGCTGGAGATCCGAGGGCAGGAGCCCGAAGACGCCCGCACTCACCTCAATTCCCTAACTGTGCGCCCCCGCTACGCCAACATGATCCATGTCGGGTTTGAGCCGAGGATCCCGTGAGAATGTCCCTGCCGCCCGGCCACCCCTGGAAGGGCACGATCATTGAGGGCCAAACGACCGACGCGGAGATCGACGCAGTGCCGGGCGCATGCAACGCATGCGCGGGGGCTCACCCCAAGGAACCTAGCAACGAGGCGCCCCCCAGGCCGGAGGGTGAGCCGAGGGTGATCCCCCGCGCATACGCCGCACACACTCTCGGCAAGCCCACCGGACTCAAGCCCCCGCCCGAGTTCAGCAACGAGGAGCTGGAGCGCATGCTGCAGGTCTGGGAGGACACCTACCCGGAGCTTGTGGGGACTATCGGTAAGCCGCGCGCCGAGCCAGAGCCGGAGATTTACCGGAGAGACTACGCGGCAGAGCTTCAGGCCGAGGCAGAGGCCTACCGCAAGGAGTTGAGGGAGGTCTTCGGCAAGCCGCACAAGCAGCCCAGGCCCGAGCCCCTCATGCACCAGTTGGCCGACTACATGCTGCCGCGGATCTTCGCCACGATCGGACTGGGCTTCCTGGCTATCCTGCTGCTAGCCTTGGCGAAGGCGACGACATGACCAAAACCTCAGACGACTATTGCGACGGGTGCGCTCACCCCTTCTCTGGAGAGTGCTCATGCCCGGAGGAGAGCGCCGACGAGGACCTAATCAACGACGACCCAAACGAGGCCGACTCGATCTGCGCCGACAATCACCCGTGCGACGCATGACCGCCCTCTTCTTCGTCGCTGTCCGCGACAGCATGCCCCCGCACCAGAAGGCCGATCTGATCTCCGGGTTCCTCGATCTCCTGGCGCAGCGCTACGGAATGCGCTGGCGGGTCAGCGACTACAAGACCTTCCCGGACCTTGAGCGGACCCAATACATTTTCGAGCCGATCGGCGGCGACATAAGTGCCTGGGCTGCGGATCTGAAGGGCGACTCCCTTCCGCCCTTTTCCGCAAAATACTCCACGTTTCAGGACAGCAGCGGCTGCGAGTTCCACCTCAATTAGCGTGGCGCGTGTCAGACACTTCTGATAGACCTAGCAGGAACAAACGAGCACCCCTTGAACAAATCCGCTACCGACTTCAACGTCGGCGTTCTCTCCAGCAAAGCCTGGAAGGGCGCCGCGCACCTAGACGAAGTGCCCGACCGCAAGGAGCTTCGGCAGATTCCCTTCGAGGAGCTGTGGGAGGAGATCTTCCTCACCGACGCGCACTTCGTCTGCTACGCGCCTGAGACCCTCCCGTGGGTGCGCTACCGCAAGGCGAGTATCACGTCGCTCAGGGACGCCGGAGAGACCCTCTGGATCCGCATGCTGGTCTTCGACTACGACCGGCCCGGCCATGCCGGCTGGACGCCCGAGACGCTCTCTGAGTGGCTCACCCAGCTCGCCGAGGCTGAGGACTCGATCTGCATGGAGTGGACCGTCCTCTACACCACCAGCCACGGCGCGCGGCTGGTCTACGTCCTCGACGAGCCCGTGGACGTGGAGGCTGCGGAGGGACACCACCGCTGGCTGACGCAGCGCCTGCGCGAGGCGGGGATCCTCCTAGACGACATTGACGCCGAGGGCTACCTCAGCAGCGACCCCGAGAACAAGCCCGGCCTCCAATACCCGACCTCGGACTGGACCCGCTGCTTCCGCGCCGCTGCCGTGGTGCGCGAAGGCTCAAACGAGATCACTTGGGAGCAGGACTACTTCGAGGTAATCGAGCAGTTTGAGAACGTCCTGCCGGTCGCGGACCTCGGCACCTTGGGTAGGGTCGGTAAGTCGGGCAAGGCCGCCCTCCGGGAGAACGCCGAACCCAAGCCAGACATGAGCGACGCCCTCGCGCTGCTGACGAGCGTCAGCGCCAGCACAGGGAAGGAGACCATGAGCCGCTGGGCCTTCCTAGCCAAGCGCCGCCTCAAAGGCCGCGGGTGCTACTCCTGCCTCTACCAGGACACGCCCCTGGCAGAGGTTGGGGGTAGGGACTCCTCGATTATGAAGCTGGTAGGCGAGGCGTCTACCATGCTCTACCAGCTTGACGACGACGGTGAGAGGATCACTACCAAGGCGCACGTCTACGGCCTGTTCCTTGACCCTGTCCTCCAGCTCGATCCCGACGAGGACACACCCGACTGGACCGATCGCCTGTGGTATGCGATTGAGTATTGCTGGGCCCGGGAGGACGCCGAGGAGCGCCACAGGGAGACCAAGAAGGCCGAGGACGCTGAGGACGTGCTAGACCTCTTGGACTCTATCGTCAGCGGCATGCGCGGGTGGTGCAGCCACGCGGCCCTCATGGGTGACGAGGACACAGCCCGGGACTTTGCGACCCAGCACCTCATTGCGATCACCGAAGACAAGCGCGCCCACATTATGCGCCCTGACGGGTCCTACGACCCCATGAGCGTCGCGGTCACCATGGTCGCCCCGAGGATCCGAGCCCTGAAAATGGGGCAGCTCCTTCAGACCAAGGTCCCCACCAAGGACGGCAAGGGATTCAGGCAGGTCAATCACACGGAGATCCTCGCGGAGCACGGCACGCTGGTCTCGCGGATCGTAGGCATGCCCAGCGCGGGGGGCGCCTGGATCAAGGGCATAGACCGCTACGACAGCGTCCTGCACGTCCCGACCTTCCACCGCAGGACCGACCTCAGGCCGACCTTCAACAAGCACGTTGCCGCGTGGCTCAAGGCCCTCTGCGGCGAGGAGTATGAGGCCGTCTGCAACTGGATCGCCTGGGCCCTTCGACCCGAGGACGGGGCGATCTGCGCCCTGAGCATTCACGGAGAGGCCGGCGCCGGCAAGAAAATGATCCCCCAGGGGCTTGCGGAATGCTTCAACACATGCGAGGTCGCGGGCGCCGAGACCCTCGTGGGTGACTTCCAGCCCGGCCTGGTCAACACCCCGATCCTGCTCGTGGACGAGGGTTGGCCGAAGACCTACGGCGGCAAGCACCAGGCCGACACCTTCAGGGAGCTGGTCGGCGGCGGGGCCCGTTACGTCAACCGCAAGTTTAAGACGCCCATGAACAACAAGAACCCCGTGCGAGTGATCTTCACGGCGAACAACCTCGACGTGGTCATGGGTCTCTGCTCAAACCGCGACATGAGCCCCGAGGACCGCAACGCCCTCGCCATTCGGATCTTCCACATTGACGTGAAGGACCGGGCTACCCGCCACCTCGTCAACCTCGGGGGGCACGACCACACAGACGGCTGGATCGCAGGAGACGGCGAGGGTCAGGGGGACTTCCTCGTGGCGAAGCACTTCCTCTGGATCATGGAGAACATGCGCAAGCCTCGCGGCGGGCGCTTCCTGGTCGAGGGCAACGGAGGCACCACCTTGCTCGACCCCATGAGGACCCAGGGCGCGGCGGGCATTGTAATCGAGGTGATCATTGCCTTGCTGCAACACCTGACTGTAAAGTCAGGGACCTCACTCTACCCCGGCATGTCGGTCTATAATGGTAGGCTGCATGTCACGGTGGGCGTGATCCTGAACTACTTCCGCAATGTCCTCAGTAAGACAGTCAGCGCCCACTTGACTGCCGCTCGGGTCCGTAAGGCTCTGCGCGGGCTCGTGCTCTGCACCCCCTCGATTCGGACGCTGCCCAACAGGACAGGGCTTGGGGATAAGGAGTGGCACGAGATCGACATTCTCCTGGTGCAACGCCAGGCTATTAAGGAAGGCTTCCCGTGCCCTGCACTGGACGCCCTGGTGCGAGGGGACTCTGAGCTATGAGCGAAGTCAAGACCATGCCGATCATGCGTGAGGCTATTCCGAAGGACCCTCCCAACAGAGGCCGCACCCGCTACTACGAGCACCCGCCCTCAATGCCCATGGGGCTGTTCACGACAGAGGAGTGTCGCCGCCGGTGCCAGGCCAACCACGGTCAGTCCCCGGAGCGGCTGGCTGAGAGGGGAGGACTTAGCGTCAGGGAGGCCGCGTGTATCCTCCTTGGTCGATCGTGGCGGGAGGTCCGTTTGCTTCCTGTCTGTGACGCGATCAAGCACTTGAGGCTTGCTCTAGGAGGCTCTGAGTGAGCATTGAAGTCAAGACCCTGCCGCGCGCTGAGACCTCAACCCAGAAGATCGCCAAGCGCCCAAACCATATCGTTGAGCTGGACGACGAGGGCAGGCCTACGGATCAGTGCCTCTGCGGCCACCTCTGGGACCGGGCCTTCGTCAAGCACGACCCTGAGGGCGGGATCTGCCAGGAGTGCGTCGAGGAGCTTCGGCGCAGAGGGCAGGGTTAACCCGCATGATCACCAACGCCTACGGAGAGGAGTGCAAGTCCTGCCAGCAGGAGCTGGTGTGCCCCTCGTGCAACGACGCGCCGGAGGACGACAAGCCGACCCTGCGCGAGCGCCTCGCCGAGGAGCACCCCGACCTGCTCTGCTGCGACGGCTTGGACCACGCCCTGATCGGCGTGGCCTACCGCTTCGGCATGGAAGTGTGCGCCCTCTACGACATGGACAAGGTCCTCAAGGGCTACGAGGAGCAGGGCATGGACCCCGACGAGGCGCTGGAGTATTTCGAGTTCAACGTGATCGGCGCGTGGGTGGGTGGGCGCACGCCGGTCTTCACTCGGCTGGGGGACTGGGCGTGAGCGGGAAGCCCCGCCGCAAGCCCCTCGTCCTCAGCGCCACCCAGCTCGACACGGCCCTCGACTGCAAGGTCAAGTGGTATTTCCAGAAGGTCCTGCGTCTCCCCGAGAAGATCCGCCGACCCGACCCCCGCACCTTCGGGGAAGTCCTCCACGAGGTCTGGGAGCGCTACCTAGCCACCGACGACCTCCAGACCCCCGACCTCTACCCAGAGGCCCGCAAGATCATGGGGCGCACGCTCCCGTGGACGACCGTGGTCAGCAAGTTCGGCGCCGACGAGGGGATCGAGCGCTCGATCAGCGACGCCGAAGCCGCCATGATCCAGAAGCTCACCACGGCTGCGATCGACGGTGGGGTCCTGATCAAGAGCCCCGAGGGTCGGATCGAATCCCGCTTCGACATTTCGATAGCCCCCGGGGAGGGCGAGGACGGTGCGATAACCCTCATGGGTTACCGGGACTACGTCTCAGCTCGTGACGTGGTAGAGGACCACAAGACCGGCAAGAAGAACCGCAGCCCCTGGCGCAAGACAGCCAAGGCCCTCGCGAAGAACAACCAAATGCTGACCTACGGCTTCAGCCTGATCTTCGAGGCCCTCCAGCGAGACGAGCCGCCTCCCGAGACTGTGACCTTCATTCACAACTTCGCCTCTAAGGACCCGGAGAACCTCGCGGTAAAGCGGACGCTCTCGGCGCCCGTTCCCCGCCAGGAAATTCAAGATTGGTGGACCTCCACCGTAGTCCCTATGGCGCATGAGCTTCGCCGGGTCCGTAAGATCGAGGACTGGAAGGACGTGCCAGGCCCTAAGGAGGGCTCCGGCGTCTGTATGAAATACGGCCCCTGCACCTTCCAGAAGATCTGCTCCGGGCGACGCAGCCCCGAGCAATACAGGCGCAGAACCGAACGCAGAAACAAAATGCCACTTCCTGTTGTGGAGTGTCAGACCCCCGGGGTAATATCAGCCCCTCAACCCCGAAGTAAGGAATCAAATATGTCAGTTGCAGCGAAGTTGGCGGCGAAGGCAGCCAAGCGGAAAGCGCTTGCCGGTAAGGGCAAGCCCTCAGCAGCCAAGCCCAAGCCCAAGCCCCGTCCCAAGCCGGCCCCCAAGCCCAAAGAGCCCGAGCACGTCCCCGTGACCTTCGAGGGCGACACCCCGCCCTGGGCTGAGCCCACCTGCCGGGCGTGCAAGGGTTCCGGGTTCAACTCCAAGGCCGGGCCCTGCAAAATGTGCGACATTAAGTCGAAGAAGGCGGGCCGCCTGACCAGCGCCGCGTTCTTCATTGAGCGCGACGGCACCACGATCGTCTGGGTTGGCGAGGACGACGACGACGCTGGTGGCGTGGAGGTCGGGGGCCTGGTCGAGGCCAAGGTCGCGGACGCGCCTGCCCCCGAGCCCGAAGTCGAGGAGGAGCCCGAAGTCGAGGAGGAGCCCGAAGTCGAGGAGGAGCCCGAAGTCGAGGAGGAGCCCGAGCCCGCCCCTAAGGCAGCCCCGAAGAAGAAGGCCGAGCCCGCAGCCAAGAAGAGCCGAGGCCGACCCAAGAAGTCTTTCACCCTCCTGATCGACTGCAACGTCGCCCGGGGCACCAACAAGGTGACGGAACTCTCGACCGTCCTCCACACCTTCGGCACGAGCTTGGCCGAAGCCTCCGGCGAGGAGAGCTTCTACGCCCTCGACCCCTTCAAGCGGCGCGACGCCGTTTGCGCCGCTGCGGGTGACCTCGCTGAGGAACTCGGCACGGGCTACCTCACCGCGAACAGCGCGGCGACCCCCGACGAGAAGGCCCTCCTGGCGGCCCTGCGCCCCCTCGCGGGCATGGTGATCGTCGGCTAGCGCCAAAAGAAATGGAACGCCCTGGGTCACTCCCTTCGCTCGTGGGGAGCTTTTCTGGCCCGGGGCGTTCTCTTACCCAAACACAAAGGACAGCAGCATGAACTCACGCACCTCCAAGCAACTCTCCCGCGCAGCCGTGGCTATCGCCATGATCAGCGTCAGCAAGGCGCGAGGGGCCCACAGCCTCAGCGCAGCCGAGCGTCACCGCAGGATCCAGAAGATCTCGCGGACGACCTACGTCAACCTCAAGGCGCAGTGGAAGGGCCTCCCCCACACCAAGCGCGCTCGGGTGCGTCGCCGCCTGCTGACCCTGACTCAACGGACTGGGCGCGCGCTCATGGCAGGGCAGGCCTCCTCCTAGTGGCCGACCTCCTCGAAAGAGCGAGGGCTAAGAAGGCCCTGATCGCCCGTGCCAAGCGCAACGCGCTCATTAAGCGCGTCAAAGCGATCAGGGCCGCGAGGCTCATGGGGGACAAGCTCAACGAGCCGCAGGCCCCGCCTAAGAGGCCCCGCCCTCCCCAGCAGAAGGTGGCCCCTCGCATGAGCATGGACGCCCGGCGCGACCGCGCTCGCCTCCTTGCCGACCCTGGGCAGTATGCCGAGATCAATCGGATCATTGGCCTAGAGCTTGTGCCCTCCATGACCGACGAGGAGGTCGAGGAGTTCAACTCGAAGCGAGTCCTGGCCCGACCCTACGCTGACGGCTTCCGCATGTGGCGGGTCCAGTGCGAAGCGATCCGGTCCTACGAGCAGCGCAACGGACTCTTTGCCCCGATCGGCGTCGGCTGGGGCAAGACCATGGTGACCCAGGCTATCGCCGCGAGCGCCTTCCGCCGAGGGCTCAAGCGCGTCCTACTCCTGGTGCCCAGCTCCGTCCTGGGTCAGCTCGTGCGGGACGACTTCCCCTTCGCTCGACGCAGGATCGACGTGAACTACCCGATCCACGTCATGGGCGGCAAGCCTCCCGGCGCCCGCCGAATGCTCGCCACCAGCGGCAAGAGGGGGCTCTACATTCTGCCCTACTCCTGCCTCTCTACGAAGGACACCTCCGAGGTCCTCGAAGCCATGGCCCCGGAGCTGATCATTGCGGACGAGGCCGACGCACTCGGCAACCCACGGGCGGCCCGCACCAAGCGGCTCATGGGCTACGTCAGGGAGCACGGGCCGCAGGGCTGCGTCCTCTCTGGCACGATCACTTCCAAGACGATCAAAGATTACTACCACCTTATCCGCTGGTGCCTGGGCGAATACTGCCCGCTCCCGCTGGCCGCCAACCTCGCCTCCGAATGGGCCACGAAGATCGACTCCGACGCCTGCTCAAGCGAGGCGACCGGCCCGATCATGCCGCTGGTCCACTGGGCAGAGCGCAACTTCCCCGCCGAAACAATCTCCGAAGACACAGCAGGATTCCGCATGGCCTACAAACTACGACTCAAGAGCTGCCCCGGGGTGACCGCGACCGGCGACGCCGAGATCAAGCCCTCTTTGGTGATCCACAACCAGCCTGTGAAGTCCCCCTCGACCCACGAGGGGTGGGCGGAACTGACCCGCCTCCAGAAGCAAGTCGTGGAACTCTGGCGCACCCCCAACGAAGACGAGATCGAGCACCCGATCCACACCTACAAATGGCTCTACGAACTCAGCGCCGGCTTCTACAACGAACTCACCTTCCCGACCCCCGAGCAATTCGCTGAGCGCAGCGACGTGTCCGAATCGGTGGCCGAGGAGATCCTTGACCTCGCCCGGGAGCACCACGGCGCCGGGCAGGAATACTCCTCCGAGCTTCGCAAGTGGATCGAGGACCACGGGCGCAGCGGCCTAGACACGCCCATGCTAGTGGGTCACGACATGAGCACCCACGGGGGGGCCAACGTCGGCACGGGGCTCTATCGCCTGTGGGCCGACCACAAGGTGCTCGCCGTGGAGCTTCGGGAGCTGATCCTCGAAAAGCGGGCCTTCAAAGGCGCCTCGAAGGAACTGGATCGGAGGATCACCAGGAGCCTCCGCAACGATCGCGTGGTGCGCGTCTGCGACTACAAGATTCGCCATGCCGTGAAGTGGGCCTCCTCGCTCAAGAAGGACCAAGGCGCGATCATGTGGATCTACCACAAGGGCATGGGTGTCTGGCTTACCGAGGCCCTCAGGGAGGCCGGGCTGGACCCGCTGCACTGTCCCGCGGGCGCCGCAGCCAACGCCGCGATCCTCGACCCAAAGAACCGAGGCCGCAAGATCGTCGCCAGCATGCGCAGCCACGGCACGGGCAAGAACCTCCAGGCATTCAATCAGGAACTCTTCGTGCAGTGGCCCCGCTCGGCCAAGCTGGCTGAGCAGACCCTGGGGCGCATGCACCGCAATGGTCAGGAGGCTTCGCAAGTCTCCGCCTACACCTGCGCCACTAGCGAGTTCGACGACATGCTCCTGGCTGCGTCCCTTAACGACGCTCTCTATATCCACCAGACCACAGGCAACCGGCAGAAACTGATCTACGCGACCTATGCGCCCCACCTCCCTAAGGTATTTCCTACCGCTGTCCTGCGGGAGCGAGGATTCCAAAACAAGAAGCTCAGCACTGCCGCTCAAGCACTTATGACAGACCGCTTCGGGTAGCCTTGACTTGTCAGACCCAAAGAGTAACTTCCTAACGACCTGAGGGAACAACACCCAAAGGCATATCGTAAACGCAGAATCGTAAAGGTATCCCATGACTGAAATGACCAAAGGCCAGCGAAGCCTTGAACTCGCACGCAAGCACGCCAAGGGGCTCAAGGACGCCAAGGCCTCCCTTGACTCCAACTGGGAGAAGGCTGGACACTATCTCCAGCGGATCGACTTCGTGAAAATGGACGACACCCGCAAGAGCGGCGTCGGCCTGTTCGTCGAAAAGACGATCATTCACGTCTTCGACGACGACGACGGGGACGGCCACAAGGTCGGCGAAAGCCCGTGCCACTCCATGTGGACGAAGCACGACAGCTTCCTGGGCAACGTCAAGGCATTCTTGTCGAAGATCCTCGGGCTGCCCGAGAACGACGTGACCGAGGAGAACTTCTACGCGATCCTCGACGACGATCAGCCGCTCTGCGGGACCTACATTGAGGTCAAGAACCGGATTATCGAGACCCGGGCGAGCAAGCCCTTCACGAAGATCAACTACCAGCGCGAGGTCCCCGCGATCGAGCTGGCGGAGATCCTCAGCGACGACGAGAAGGAGGCATTCTTCCCGGGCTCGGCGCTGGACGAGTTGATCGAATACGAGGCCTCGCTCGAAGAGTAGGCGCACTGGGGTTCCCCGGAAGGGGACAAGAAAGCGCAAGGGCCCGCCGACGCCCTTATCAAAGTCGGCACTTGGTCCTTAGCTCGGGGTGAGCGCTAGGCCGTTGCTGTGAGGCTGGGTTCGACTCCCGGAACGCTACCCCTGTGGAGGGACTCGCGTAAGTCTGTGCTTAGAGGCGGGGTTCGACTCCCCGAAGGACCATATGACCAATCTAATCGGCCTCGACTACGAGACGCACCTCTTCGGCCCTGAGAACCTCGCTCCTCGTGCGGTCTGCCTCTCGGCGTCCACCGGGACCGTCGAGGACTCCGAACTCGCCACGCGCGAAGCCGGGGACCTTGAGATCCTCATGCGGGAGCTTCTGGACTCCGATCAGATCAAGGTCGGGGCAAACCTCGCTTTCGACTTCGCTGTAGCCTGCAAGGAGACCCCAGACCTCTACCCGCTGATCTTCCGCGAGATCAGCGAGGGCCGCGCCTCCGACATTCAAGTTCGTGAGAAGCTCCTCAACCTCGCCGACACGGGGGACCTCGAATACGCCTTCAACCCAGACGGATCAAAGCGGAAGCTGAAATACGGGCTCGACACGCTGGCCGAGCTGTATCTCGGGATCACCATGGTCGGGAAGGCCAAGCCCGGCGAGGTGGGTGAGGACGAGGCATGGCGCCTCAACTACGACGTGCTCGAAGACGTGCCGCTGGTCGAGTGGCCCGAGGAAGCCGTTCTCTACTCGATCCTCGACTCGGTCTACCCGGTGCAGATCTGGCACGCCCAGGAGGCTCGCCGGGCGGAGTTGGAGCTTCGTCTCGGGATCGACCCCCTCCAAGTCGAGAGCTTCCGCTGCCTGCTCCGCTTCTGCTTCTACCTCATGACGATCAAGGGGGTCGCCACCGACGCCGAGGAGCACGCCAAGATCGTAGAGGAGCTGGCCGAAGCCCTGACCCCAGAGAAGCTCTGCCTCCTCGTGGAGCACGAGATCCTACGCCCGGCAATCCCCCCGAAGCCGTGGGCCAACGGAGCCAAGGAGCATGACTTCGACTGCCCCAGACCCACCAAGAAGGAGGATCCCTGCGACTGCCCAGTCAAGCTGACCAAGCCGAAGAAGGCGTCGATCAACAAAGAGGCGCTCTACCGGGTCGCCATGGACCTCAAGAAGGACCACCCTGACGTAGTCCTGCGCTACACCGACAAGGGAAGCCTCCAAGTGGACAAGGAGTTCCTCGACGACTACGCCAGGCGCTGTCCGATCCTGACGCAGTATCAGGGCCGACAGGCGGTGCAGAAACTTGTGACGACGGACATGCCGCGCATGGAGTGGCCGAAGGGCTCAGGCAAGGTAGCGCCGGTCCTGCACGCCAACTACGACTTCCTCAAGGAGACCGGGCGCTCCTCGTCCTTCGCCTCCAAGGCATACCCCTCGTGGAACTGCCAGAACCCGCACCCCCGGGTGCGCGCCTGCATTGTCCCCCGCGAGACCTACGTCCTCTACAGCGTTGACTACAGCGGCATGGAGCTGGGGACGCTGGCGCAGAAGTGTTACGACCTCTTTGGCTTCTCCGTGCTGCGGGACGTTATCAACAGGGGTTGGGACGCGCACTCCTACCTCGGGGCTCACCTCGCCTTCTTCCTCGACGACAACTTCCACGACTCTGTGATCGAGGAGAACCCGGATCCTCAAGGGGAGGACCTCTACGAGGCTTTCATGGCGTGCAAGCGCTCAGGCGTGGAGGAGGTTCGCAAGTTCTACAAGCACTATCGGACCTTCGCTAAGCCCACAGGACTGGGCTACCCCGGTGGGCTAGGCCCCAAGACGTTCGTCCAATATGCTCACGCGACTTACAAGATCGAGGTTGACGAGGAGCTTGCTGGCGAGTTGCGTGAGGTCTGGCACAGGTGCTTCCCCGAAATGGCGCCCTACCTCAAGTGGATCAGCGACAGTTGCCCTGACCCCCACCATAAGGGCAGCTACGCCTACATTACCCCGCTGGGCATGTATCGGGCTGGGGCCGCCTATTGCGCCGCAGCCAACGGCGCTGGACTGCAAGCACCGTCTGCTGAGGGCGCCATGCTCGCTGTCTGCGACGTAGTAGAGGCCACGTTTGCTAATGTCGGATCCACTCTGTATGCTGACGACCAAGGGGACCGACACAGGTCCCTTTTGTTCATTCACGACGAGTTGATTGGGGAGGCGAGGATCGACTGCGCTCACGAGGTTGCCCACGAGGTTGCCCGAATCATGGTGGAGTGCATGTCGATCATTACCCCAGACGTTACGCCGAGGGCCGATCCGGTCCTTATGCTGCGCTGGGATAAACGAGCCGAGCCTGTTTACATTGAGGGGCGCCTAGTCCCCTGGAAGGCAGACAAGTGACCGATACCAAAGTCAAATACAAGAAGAAGAAGACCAAGAGCGTCAAGTTCGCGGAGCGGTCCCCAGGGCGACCCAGCCGCTATGCGGGGCTGATCGAGGCCATGAAGGGCCTCGCCGAGGGTGAGTCCCTGGAGCTGGCCGCCGAGGACGGGGTGACCCCCAAGCAGGCCCACAACCGCTTGAACTCGGCGCTGCGTAACGCCAAGCCTCAGGCACCCAAGGGCTGCGTCTTCCGCAAGCGCACCTCGATCACGGGCGGCCTGGTGATCTCGTGCGTCCCGGCCTCTGAGGCGCCGGCCAAGAAGAAGAAGGCGCCCGCGAAGAAGAAGACCGCAGCCAAGAAGAAGGCGCCCGCGAAGAAGAAGAAGGCCGCAGCCAAGAAGAAGGCGCCGGGCAAGAAGCCGAAGCCGAAGCCGACTGCGAAGCCCGCCCACACGGCGGCCAAGAAGAAGGCCGACGCCCTGGCCCGCGCCAAGGCTCGGAAGAAGGCCGCCGAGAAGCCCGTCGAAGCGTAATTCACTCCCTGGGTCGAGGTCCCCTTAGCCTCGACCCGCCCTGAGGGCCTGCCTGCTGCCTTGCGTTATGGCTCGGTGCAGGCAGGCTCTCTCCCTTTAGACAGCGAGCACGAACATGGAACAGAAGACCAAGACCAGGATCTGCCGGTGCGGCCACCCGAGGGGCTCCCACGCAAACGAGCAGCATGCCTGCCTGGCGCGCACGGAGGGTCAGGACTGCCCCTGCGACGTGTATCGCGAGCAGCACGCGACCGGGCCTGCCTTGCCTCCCGAGAAGCTGTGGGGCTCGTTCCCAGAACCGGCCGCCGAGACCCTGATTGTGGCTGGGGAGGGGGCCGAGCAGAAGCTGCATGGGCCCTTCCCGAGCGACGAGGAGGGCCTCGCTGCCCGCCTAACCCAGGCCGAGTCATTGGTCCGCGACCAGGCCAAGGCGCTGATCGACGCTGAGCAGACGATCACGGCTCAGAGCGACGTGATCAACGACCGCGACCGGCAGATCGCCAGGCGGGGCCAGGAGGCCCTGGGTCGGGGCCGAGCGGCCAACGATCAGAAGAAGATCAACCGAGACAGGCAGCACAGGATCGAGGCCCTGGAGGAGGAACTGAAGCTGGAGCGCAGCAATCACGCGAACACCAGGCGCTGCTCCGACCAGAGGGGCGCCGAACTCGCCACCAAGACCGAGGTCAACCTTAAGCAGCGCAAGGCCCTGGCTGAGTTGCGGGCATTGGGGCCTGACGTGGAGCCCTCGCTGCGGGAGGAGATCACCCGCCTGACGCAGCAGGAGCAGGCGCTAAACAAAGAGATCATTCGCATTAGGGTGCTGGCCGCCGAGGACGGGGCCGCCTTCGAGGGGGAGGCTAGGCGATTGCACAAGAAGGTCGATCGGCTCACGACCGAGCTTGCCGACGCCAAGAAGGTCTCCCACGACCCAGGCGCTCGGGAGCGAATCCGCAGCATGTCCTCGGAGTTGGACAAGCTGAAGGCCAAGAGCAAGAAGGAAGGCGAGCGGCTTGAATACTTGGAGGGCCACAGGCAAACCCTACTCCAGCGGGTCGAGAACCTGCTGGCCAAGGCCAAGCACCCCCTCTCGCAAGAGGCCTTCAATGCGGCCCTCGCTGAGCAGCGCAGCAAGCACAACGAGGCCACGACCGACATGCGGCGGCAGATCAACGCGCTCACGGCTGATCTGCGCGGAGAGATCAAGCGCTCCGGCAGGATCAGGGAGGAGAACAGCAGCGTCTCGGAGGTCAGCTTTGAGTGCGGAGAGTGCGAGCGCTTCGGCAAGATCATTCGGCAGCTCCACGAGCGCCTGGGTCAGCAGAACTGCCTCCACGGCGAGGAGGAGATCCACGAGACGACCTTCTGCCTGGACCGGGCTCGGGAGCTTGTCTGCGGCAACAGGGCGCACGACTACGGCGACCCTCGCCAGACCTACGGGCGCCTCGCCTCAGCCTGGGCCTCCTACCTCGGGTTCAAGAAGCTCGACGGGCGGGACGTGATCCAAATGCTCGTGATTATGAGGGCCCTCCGCGACCGGGTGCGCCGCAAGCCTGACAACCTCGTGGATCAGGCGGGCTACGCGCAGTGTGCCGCGTGGATCGGTGACCCGCGAGCGCCTGCCGAGATCGAGGATCACCCCCTCAAGGAGGCCGCCGACCGGAAGCGCGGCGACGCCCAGGCGTTCTTCGAGACTGCTGCGAAGGGCGGGGTCTAGTGGTCTCCTTCCCAGGCAAGCCGGTGGGCTGGTCCCGAGGGAAAGCCAAGCGCAAGAGCAACAAGGGCGGCGCGAGCGACCGAGCGCACCACCGGGAACTCTTTGAGCTGGCCGCGCAGAGCGAAGTCGATCTGATTGTGGGGATCGACCCCGACTGCAAGAACGTCGGCATGGGGGGATTCGAGGTGCTGCACGGACCCTCCTGGGTCGCGACCACCCACGTCAAGGACCTCAAGGCGCAGCAGGCCGGGCCAGAGGTATTCCGGCAGTGCCGGGAGGCTCTCACAGAGGCAGACAATCTACTCTCCGTGACCGCGCGCGTCCTCGTGATCGTCGAGGGCATGCGGATCAGGCGCGCTCAGAGCGACGCCGCGACCAAGAACCCTCAGAGCCTCGTGGACGTGTCCTTCTGCGGCGGCATGGCGGCTGGGGCGGCCCTGTCAGTCTGGCCTGACGCGATCGTGGTCGTCGCGGAGCCGCAGACATGGAAGGGCGGCGTGCCTAAGGAGATCCACCACGCAAGGCTGCTGGACAGCCTCGGGTGGGACTACGAGGTAATGTCAGGCTACGCCAGACCCACGGGGGAGGTGCCGGTCGCCAAACTAAGCAAGATCAATAAGGCCGACTGGAAGCACGTCATGGACGGGATTGGCCTGGCCTTGTGGGGACAGTCCGAACTGAAGAAGGCTGCGGCAAGACTGCGACGGGAAGCGGGTAGGAAATGAGGAACAGCGACGACGAGAGAGTCCTTAAGGTTCTGGAGACCGTGGGAGGAGCCCTCACAGGCCTCTGCTACGTGCTCACTGAGGTCGCCAGGGCCAAGGCGCTGGAGATCCACCTCAAGTGCCAGGAGATCGCCGAACACACTCGGGTAGACCTGGGGGTCGGCGTTGACCCGGACACCGACGCGACCCTGAGCGACATTCGCAAAGCAGCAGACGCCCTTTGCCAGGCGCCCAAGTGAGGCCTTCCTAGATCGAAAGCTCAATCCCGTCCCGCTCGACGGTGACGTTGATCCCGCTGCCTCCCCCTCGGGGAATGAAGGAGCTGACGCCTAGCGTGCTCCTCAGGGACGTGAGCGCGAAGGACTGAAACTCCTGCTGCGCGATCTCGCTGGCCTCGCGCTCGAAGCCGAACATGCCGCCTCCTGGCTCGTTTTCAAAGAACGGGCTCGGGGGCGTTGCTCGTTTCAGGAGCCCTGCCGGAATGATAATGACCGGAGGCTCGCGCCCCTGCCTCTGGGCCTCGTAGTTCTCAGCCTGGGCGTCCTTGAATTCCGCGTTGCTGAGGTGCCGGAGCTTCGCCGCCCTCTCGGGTGTGACCCCCGCATTCAGCCGCGGGTCGCGCTTTGGGTTGCGATACCAGATCAGCAGGCCCGTGCGCGAGGTGACCGGGACTCTGCGGCCTTCGTGAACGTAGACCGACCAGAAGTGCGGGATCTGCAGCTCGACGCGCTCGTCGTTGACGAGGACCGACTTGAGCGCGCGCTGGAGCGCCCTGATCGGCTTGCCCTTGTAGCTCACGATCTTGGGCCGCACTCGATTCGCGGCGGCCTTACCGAGGGCCCTAAGGAGTCGTCGCTGGAAGACCTCGTCTGCCACTAGGCTGCGCTGGACCGAAGTCGGAGGCGGTCGATCAGGAGGTCAATGGTCTCACCCACCAAGGCGCCCTTCTCCTCGTCGGTCCATTCCTCCCCCTTCTTGAGACCGTCGTCGAGGTCGCGGCCCTCGGCCTCGGCCTCCTGGGGACTCTGGCGCATGCGGGCCACAGTATCTGCGGTCCCAATGTCGATCGCCCCGGTGATCGTGTTGAGCACGAGGTCCCCCGCGCCCAGGGTGAGGCCGGCGCCCTCCGAGCCGAGAGTCCGCATGAGGGTCTGGCGGAAGAGCCGCTGCATGGGCTCGATCACGAGGACTTGGAAGGCCTGCATGGCCTGGACCATTTCGTTGCTGGCCCCGAGCTTCCCGGGGACTTGGATCCCGGCCAGGAGCGGGGGGACGCCGTGGGCGGTCACGATCTGGAGGGCTAGGCTCTCCGACATGCCCGAGAACTGGCTGCCGTCGCTCTTCGATTCCATGGCGAGCTTCTCAAGCTGCACCTTCATGTCCGCGCCGCCCTGCGAGAGGTTGACCAGCAGGCTCTTGTGCTGATTCCCCAGGCCGATCGTGGACTGCATGGCGGTCTCGATCCGCTCCTTGTCCTTCTTGTGCAGGGTCTGACCCAGGACGAAGAGCATGAACTCGGGCACGCCGCGATTCAGGAAGAAGTCGTATTCGTGTTGGGTCACGCACTGGACCAGCTCGATCGAGGCCACGGCGGAGAGCCAGTCTGGGAACCCATACCAGCGCGACAGGCTTGTGGGTCGGCGGAAGTGAATCACCTCGCTCACGAATTCGGGATCCACGGTGCCGTTGGAGTCGAAGGTGACGAAGCCGTCGCCTCCAGAGCGCTCAATGAGTTTTTCCTTATCCCCAAACTTTGCAAACACCCTCGACCCCGTGCCGTCCTCGGCGCCCTGGATCGAATAGTGCATGTTGTATTTGGCGTCCTCGATTACGACGAAGACTTCCTTCGAGGGGAGGTGGTGGCAGCCGGCCACGACTCCGGCCTTGTCGCGCACGATCTCAAGGTAGCCGTTGCCGGTCTGCACGAAGTCTTCGCACGCGTCGTTAATGGCGTCCTGCCACGAGTGCTGGCAGAGGGGGTCCATGATCATGTCAATACGAGACACGTCGTCCTCGGGGGGTAGATCCTCTGGCGTCAACGGGATACCAGTCAGCTTTGCGTCGGCGCGCTTCTTGTCGTTGGGGGTCTGGAACCCAAGGCCGACAATGGCGGCTACCTTGGCGTGAACGGATCGCCCGTGGTGGACGTTGGCGTTCTGGAAGGAAGCCACCATTTCAAAGTTGAAGGGGTGTCCCTTACGACCGAGCGACACGCCCTGCTGACTGGGCTTGTCTTGGTCGTCGCCCTTCTCCAGGGCCACACTGAGAAGGCTGCGAGAGCCCACTTCCTTGGCGATCTGCTGGTCGTAGAGGACCCGACTTACCCGGGGGATCCCGTGGACGCTGTTGACGTTCTTGTCGGCGACAGCCGCGCCTTCCGCTTTCACTCCGGCCATACTCTCCGCCTCTCGCTATATCTATCCATTTGTCCGGTAAGGCCTTGCGTCGTCGGCGACGATACATACCCTGACCTGCATGCGACGCAGAATCAAGAGAGCCAAGATCAAGTTTATCTCGTTGGTCCCCCGGGGTGCTAACAGATTGCCGACGATCTTCAAGGAGGACGGTGCCTTCGAGGTGTCCCTCCTCGCTAAGGGCATGGACGAGCAGGGCGAATTGACCGCTGTCGTCTACGCCCCGGAGCTGCGCGACAGCCAGGGCGACGTGGCCTCTGCCGCTGTGATCAAAGACATGCTCTACGACGCCGCCAAGAATGGTGTTGCGATCGACATGCGCCACGACGGCAAGGCGATCCCTAAGGATCAGGCCTACGTGGCTGAGAGCTTCCTGGTCCAGAAGGGCGACCCTCGCTTCGAGGGCCTCACCGACTACGACGGCAAGGTCGTGGACCCGACCGGCGCCTGGGGCGTCGTGCTCAAGATCGACGACCCCGCTCTCCGCAAGCTCTACCGCGAGGGCGCCTGGGAGGGCGTCTCTATGGGTGGTAAGGCCGAGCTGGAGATTGAAAAGCAAGACCCCGAGGATCTGGCCGACGCGATTGCGGCCCGCCTCGCCAAGAGACTCAACCCTGAAGAGGAATACACCATGACCCCCGAAGAGATCCAGACCCTCGTCGTCAAGTCCATGCGCGAAGAGAACGAGCGGGTCGCCAAGGAGGCCGCTGACGCCGCCGCAGCCGCCGCCGCAGCCGCGCCTGTCCTGCCCGTCTTCAAGGGCGACCCCACCAACGTCGAGGACGTGAAGGCCCACCGCGAGGCCCTCCGCAAGCACAGCCTCACCGAGAAGCTCTCCAAGGCCACCTCCGCCGAGGAAGTGGACGCGATCCTTAAGGACCTCGCCGCCCCCGCAGGGCAGCCCCCCAAGGCAGCCCCCAGCAACCAGGGCGCCCCCGCGGGCACGATCAACAAGGGCGACGACACCGGCTTCGACGGGGTGACCCTCTCCAAGGAAGACCAAGAGGCCGCCGCCGCTGGCAGCAAAATGGCCGCTTGGATCAACGGCTAAGGCCCTAGGCCCCTCGCACCCAAAGAACAGACAAGCAGGAGACCACCATGGCTTACGCTACCAACGAACTTTTCAGCAGCAACACGCCTGCTGCCCCGACCCGGACGATCGCCCGGGAGACGGCCCCCAAGAACCTCGCGGCGGGCGCCGGCACGCTGGCGGTCAACACCCCCATGGCGTTCAACACGGCGACCAACTTCTGGGTTCCCTGGACCAACGGCGGCGCCAACGGCACCGGGGTCCTCAAGGGCATTCTCTTCCCTGACGCCGCTGTCCTCGACGCTGGCGGCGAAGTGATCGCCCACGTCCTGATCCGCGGGATCGTCCACGCCGACGACGTGAAGGCTGCCTCCGCCGAGGCCGACGCCGACGTTGAGGCCATTCTCCGCACCGAAGCTCGCCTCCTTGGGATCGAAGTCCAAGGCCTCGATCAGGTCCGCTAGCCCACAGGCTAGCCCTACCCCTACACCGAAACAAACAAGGAAGCACCCATGTCCACGATCACCGAACTCAAGTGGACCAGCCTCACGCCGCTGGTCAACGAGATCAAGTCGCCCAACCAGTTCCTCAAGCGGCGCCTCTATGGCCGGCACGTCACCCTGCCGACCGAGGACATTGAGCTTTCGGTCCTCACGAAGGGCCGCGAGGTCGCTCCCTTCGTGCGGAAGAACGGCGCCGCGCTCCTGATCGACGGGCACAGCGAGACCTTCCAGACGGTCTCGGCGCCCAACATTCGGGTCAAGCGCCCCTTCACCCCCAGCGGGCTGCTCTTCAACCGTCGCCCCGGCACGGTGATCTTCAGCCCGGGTGCGGGCATGCAAGTCTCGGCGCTCCAGCAGCACATTGCGCGCGACATGCAAGTCATGGCCGACGCGATCACGAACGCCGAGGAATACCTCTGCGCTCTCTCGCTGACGGGCGTCGTGAGCTACTCGGTCAGCCCGAACGAGCACTTCACGATCACCTACCCCAAGCCTGCGGCGAACAACGTCACGCTGACGACCTTCTGGGACGACGCGGATCCGACGCTGCCCGACCCCGAGGAGAACTTCCACCTCGTCAAGAAGCTCCTCAGCGACGCCGTGGGCCTCGGCCTCAAGGACGCGATCATGGGTGCCGGCGCCGCCGCCGCCTTCCGCAAGATCCTCAAGATCCAGGGCAACCTCGGTCAGGGCCCCAAGCTCGACACGGGCAACTTGACCCTGCAGCAGCAGTATTCCAACGAGGGCGTGATCTACCTCGGCCAGTTCTGCGGCGTCGAGTGCTGGGAGTATTCCCGCACGGTGGCCGTGGCCGGTGTCAGCACCCCGCTGATCCGCGACAAGTTCGTCGAGTTCGTCGCCGAGGGCGCCGCCGCCGAGTTCACGCTCTACTACGGCGCGATCCCAGACATGAAGGCTCTCCAGGGGCGCAAGTTCCAGGGTGAGCGTTTCTCCAAGAGCTGGGAGAACGAGGACCCGAGCCAAATGATCGCCCTCGCCCACAGCCGTCCGCTGCCCGTCCCGCGCCGCCCCGGCGCCATGGTCAGCATGCAGGTGATCGCCTAGGCCTCGGCCTAGCCTTCAACGCAGAGACAACGCAGGGGGCTCTATAGGGGCCCCCTGCTCATAACCCCACACGAAGCGAGAATCCAATGCGCACCCTAAAGAACCTGCTCGACCTCTGGCGTCGCTACGTGCTCAAGTCCACGACGGTCACGCTGGAGCTTGACGATCTCTCTGTGAGCGCAGCCCTCGCCGCCGCAATCCCCGCAGGCGCCACCCTCCTGGGTGTCTCCATGCGAGTCACCACCCCGATCGTGACGAGCGGCGCGACCAACACCGTGGACCTCGGGATCACGGGCGGAGACGCCGACGCCTTCGGAGCCGCGATTGCCGGGGCCCTGAACACCGTCAGCGACGAGACCGACTACACCGTCGCGCCCGGCACGCTCTGGGCAGCCACGGCTCAGGGGCTCACCGTGACGCCCCCTGGGGTCGAGACCTTCGTCTCGGGCGCCGTGAAGGTCGTGGTCACCTACGCCCAGGCTGTCCAGCCCGCCGCGTAGGGTAGACTCTGGCTCACCCCCAGATAAGGAACATGGAACATGATTCTCAAAGTCAGAAAAGGCGGCTCGATCCTGTGCCCCAAGGGCAAGCTCTTCGTGGGCGGCGAGGTAATCCCCTCGGGCGTCCTTTCGTCGAAGCAAATCCAGCAGCACATGAAGAACGGCTTCCTTGACGTGATCAAGGGCAGCGTCGCCACCCTGTCGGTCGAGGAGATCGAGGCGGAGCTTGGCGGGGACGGTCTCCCCCCTGGCGTCGAGGCCGCGACCTCCATGGGCGAGAACGGCAAGCCCGTCAAGATCGCCAGCAAGTGGAACCTCGACCCAGACGGGCTGCGGGGCATGAGCCTCGACCAGCTCAACGTAATGATCATGGAGCGGGACGACTCGATCGGCCTGCTCGACACCGAAGAGGAAGCGATCGCTCTCCTCTCCGAAGACTACGAGGCGCCCGAGTAAGTCATGCCTGTCGCCCCCCTCTTCGTTGCCGATATGACCACACTCAAGGCCCGCTTGCGGCTCTCGGGTGCGGCACAGTCGGACGCCTTGGCCCAGATCGACGAAGCCGTCGAGTGGGTCCGCGTGGCGCTCTACGACGAGGAGCGGGGGCTGGGTTTGACCAAGGTCAACGAGATCCTGGCTGTCGCCTACGTGGAGAACGCCACCACGTCTGCCGACCTCGTGCGGACCCAAGCCAACAACCTTGAGCAGATCTACGTGCGGCTGCGGCTGCTCAAGGTCCTGCCCATGCTGTTCATGGACGCCAGCGGCAGCACCCACGACACATGGAACGAGGAGCCCCTCACCCGCAAGGGGCAGCGCGCCCTGGAGAAGGAGATCGAGGCGCTCCAGAAGGAAGTCGAGGAGGCTATTGCCGACCTCCTCGGAGACACCGACTCGACCGGAAAGCTCAGCGTCGTCGTCTTCGAGCCCGACACCGTTCAACCCAGGCCGGGTGATTCAATCCGCCCGATCCTCTACAGCTAATGCCCAACCGTTCAGACAAGATCCGCATTCAGAACGCGCTCCTCGCTTTGATCGAGGCTGGGCCCTACTTTCCCGTGAACTACCCCCCAGGGTCGAAGATCGCGTCGGACGTGGATCCCCTGATCGACACGCCCTATCCGCCTGACAGCGCTCAGACCAACGAGATCGACGCTGGCTTCGAGGTCGATCCGCGCTACGGGCGCGCTCTGATCCTCGACCGGCCCCAGTGGCTCTGGCTCGCGAAGGTCAAGTTCAACCGGGAGATCACCGCCTACCACGCCGAGGAGGCATGGCAGGGCGATCCCCTGATCCTGCCCAAGACGACCGACTTCCGTCAGGCCACGCTGATCCTCCAGCGAGCGACCTACGGCCACCCAATCAAACAGAGCGCCCACAACGGGACCTTGATCGAATTCACTTTTGCTGCTCGCCTAGGAAGGCGATAGGAGACCCGCCATGGGCTTGAACACCACCGGACTACCGGACACCAGCCTCTACAACCTCGGACGCGGGCGCCTCTACGCCGCGATCTTGGACAGCACCACCGGGCTCCCTGGGGACGACGGCTGGCGGGACCTTGGCAACGCGCCCGAGTTCAACACCAGCCTCGACACCGAGACGCTCAAGCACCAGTCCTCGCGGATCGGGCTGAAGGTCACGGACAAGGAAGTCGTGATCTCTCAGGAGGTCTCGGTCTCCTTCCAGCTCGACGAGCTGAGCGCGCAGAACCTCGCCCTCTTCCTCTCGGGCACCGCGACCGCTGGCACGGTGAACCCCACCGTCGCCGGCTTCGCGCTCACGGTCTTCTGCACGGTCGCGCCCGACTTCTCCGCGATCGGTGGCCGCTGGTATAACATTCTGAGCCCCGCTGGGGTCCAGGCTGTTGACCTCCTTCCGGCCAACGTCACGATCACGACCGACACTGGCGGCACCCCCGTCGTGCTCGTCCTCGGCACCGACTACGACCTCGACGCGAAGAACGGTCGGGTCTTCATTCGGGCGGCAGCCTCCGTCACCGCAGGGCTCGACATTGCCGTCACCGTCGCGGCCACGGCTGCGGCTGCGGCGACCTTCGACGAGGTCGAGGCCCTCACCGGCACCAACCCCGCCATGGCCCTGCTCTTCATTGGCGTCAACCCCGCCGACAACGACAAGGAGACGGCCTACACCTTCCACCAGCTCTCGCTGAAGTCCGAGGGCGACCTCGCCGGGATCGGCGACGAGTGGACCGTCATGGGCTACACCGCGACGGCTGAGGCCAACGTGGCCGGCAAGACCCTCACGATCAAGGATCACGCCAACTCCTAAGTCGGCGCTTGAGGTAGACTCACGAAGCCGGGTCTGGGCTATGGAAGTCCCGGGCCCGGCTTCTCTCACATGAAAAGGCAGACACATGAGCTGGAAAGACGGCAAGCATTTTCTGGGGCGCACAAACTACGTTGAGCACAAAGTCAACGGCTGTGACCTCAAGTTCTACCCCGTGCGGGTGGAGGTCATGTTCAAGCTGAGGCGGATCGGCAAGCCGCTCGCCAAGGCCCTGAGCACCCTCTTCTCCTCCGGCGACAACGACCACGGCGTAACCCAGCGGACCCACGCTGACGGCTCGACCGAGGTGATCTCGGAGCCGCCTGCCACGTCCCTTGCGAAGTTCCGCTCTGAGCAGCGGGCCGACTCCCTCGCGGAGGCTGTGGACGCCCTCCTCGACCCGAAGAACGGCGAGGTCGTGGGCGAGTTGATCATGGACTCCCTCCAAGACGAGTTCCCCCGAGGCAACAAGGGCAACCCCTCTGCCGGGGGCTTCATGGGCGAGGTCAGCGGCGCCGTGCTCGTGGATCTCCTCAAGGGCGTCGCCGCCGCGAACAAGGAGGTGCTAGGCCCTTTGGCAGAGATCGCGCCGGGGCTAAGCCTGGGCGCGGCAAGCGAAGTCGGCGAAGCGCCGGAGACGGCTGGCTCGACCTAGCAGACCAAGTGACCTCGCTCATAGAGCGAGGCCACGATCCAGACTGGGTGATAAGCCTGGACATGCTCGCCTTTCAGGCACTTGTCGAAAGCTCCACCCGGGTAAACGCGGCGAAGACGATCGAGGAGGCATGGATTGCAATGGGCTCAGCACAAGCAGCAGGCAAAGACATGGAGAAGCTCCTCAAGCCCTACAAGAAGTTGGTCGGACTGGGTAAGCCCAAGAAGAACGACGCGGGGGCCTTCATTTCCGCGTGGCGCAAGGGTAAGGGCGGCAAGTAGTGCCTGTCGATAGAGGAGGATTGCGCTACACGATCACCGTCGAGAATAAATTCTCGGGGGCGCTCAAGCAGTTCCGCACCCAAGTCGTGGTCGCTAAGAAGGCGTTCCGTGACTTCAAGAACAACGTCCGGGGGCTCGGTCGCGAGTCCTCGGGGGTTGCCCGCAACCTAGACCGAATCGCTAAGGCCGCGGATCGAGTCGCCACAGCCACCGCTCGCGCGGGGGTCGCCTCACAGGACCGCATTGCCCAGTCCCAAGCGGAGGCAGACGCGATCCGGCAACTGGGGACCGACACCCAAGGGCTCCGCGAGATCCAGGCCCAGCGCCTGCGCTCCTTCAGGATCGAGCGCACCGCGGTCCTCAAACTCACCACTGCCTACGAGCGCCTCAACGCGGCTCGCCGGGCTGCGGCTCGGGCCGGAGGACGCCGCCTCGACAACCTCCTCGCTGGGGGTCAGGCGGGGGCTATCCTGCCGCCCTCCAGGGGCCCTGAGGTCCCCTCTCCCACTGCTCCGATCCCGACTCCTCCCCCTATCACGCCGATCGTTGACGCGGGCAAGGCAGCAGCCACAGCCGAAAAGAGCGGCTCGCGCATGCTCTTTACCTTCCGGCGCCTCTTCGGGGTGCTGGCTGCGTTCACCGCCGCGCGCCTCGCTGCCCAGGGGATCGGCGAACTCGTCAAGCAAATGGTCGAGTTCAACAGGGTCGTGGAGACCGCCGAACTCTCGATCGCCGCGCTCGTCACAGCCTCCACGGGTGTCAGGGACGCCCTAGGCGGGGCTGTGGAGCCTGCGCAGCGCCTTGCCCTTGCCCAGAAGGAAGCGCGGCGCCAGACGAACCTCCTGCGTCGTGACGGCCTCAAGACTGCCGCGACCTTCGCGCAGCTCGTGGAGACCTTCCAAGTCGCAGTGGGCCCGGGTCTCGCCGCGGGGCTGTCCCTCGACGAGGTCCGCAAGCTCACCATTCAGATCAGCCAGGCGGCCTCGGCTGCCGGCGTCGCCCAGAACCAACTCTCAGAGGAGATCCGCTCGATCCTCTCGGGCACGATTCAACAGCGCACCACCCGCCTGGCTGCGGTCCTGGGAATCACCAACGAGGACATTCGCCGCGCCAAGGAGGCGGGCGCCCTCGTCGAGTTCCTGAACTCCCGCTTCGGGGCATTCTCCGAGGCCGGCGAGGTGGCCCTCGGCACCTTCGAGGCCCTCTTCTCCAACGCGAAGGACGCGGTAAGCCAACTCCTCGGCGCGGGCGGCCTGGAGTTCTTCAACGAGTTGAAGGGGATCCTCAAGGACACGATCGGCCTCGCCACCGACACGGACCCGATCACGGGTGTCTTGAGCCCCAACCCCAAAGCGCTCGCGATCGTGGAGTCCTTGGCGTCGGGCCTGGAGGGTGCGGTCGAGGAGGCCCGCAGGCTAGGCGGCGCGCTCGGATTCGCTGACCTCGAAGCCGGCGCCCAAACGATCGGAGACACCCTCACCAACGTCGCGCAGATCGTGGGTCGGATCATTGAGGGCTTCGTCAAGGGGGCCAACGATCTTGCTGGCGTTCTTCGCAACGTGACCAACCTGATCAGCCAGATCACCGGGCGAGACTTCGGGGGGGTTGAGTCCCTGACGACCCTGACCCGGATTCTGGTGGTGCTGGGAGGGATCGTCCTGGCGTTCAAGGCCGCCACCGCTGCTGCCGCCGCCCTTACCGCTGCGGTGACTTTCCTGGGACTGAGGGCCAAGATCGCGGCTGTGGCCTCAGCCGCACTGGCCGCCGCGCTTCGCGCCGCCTCAATCACGGTGGGCCTTGCCTCAATCGCAGCGTCGATCAGCGCGGCCACAGCGGCGGCTGGAGGGCTCGCGGCTGCGCTGGCGCTGGTCGCCGCAAAGACTAAGGCTGCCGCTGCTGCCGCCGCCCTTACGTCTGCGCCCCTCCTCCTGGCCGCTGCCTCGGCTCTGGTTCTGGTCAAGGCTATCGCCGCCGCGTTCCTGGTAATGCAGAAGCTCTCCGCCTCGGCGGGGGAGACCAAACTCACTTTCGCCTCGATCGCCTCGATCCTGGCGAACGATCTGATTGCTGCGGTAGGCGATCTAACGTCCTCCTTTTCCGTGGTCTTCAAGAGCATTGTCTCGTCCGCAAAGACGGCCTCTCTCGGCGTAGCCAAGGCATTCGTGGACGCTGTAGGCAGGGCGGCTGGGTTCCTCGCTACCCGCCTGGTCGGAATCAGTAAGGCGCTGGCCGCCACTCTGGGCGGAATCGCAAACGCTCGGACTGCAGGTGTCGCTGCGCTTGACGCACAGATCAAGAAGGAGAAGGAATCCCTCGCTACCGCGAAGACGCGATTTGCGCTTGAGGCCAAGGACAGGGAGGCCCAGCGCAAGGCCACCAACGCCCAGATCGTCAACAGGAACAAGGGCACCGGAGAGATCGCTGCCGACCTCCTGAAGAAGGCCGGCGACGCAGCCGAAGCCCTAGGCAAGAGGCTGACCGGGGCGCTTGTCGGGCCGCCCAAGAAGGCGACCGAGGAGTTCACCGGGCTGACGGTGGTGCTGGACAGGCTCGACCCGATTCTGGCTCGCGCCCGGCGAGCGACCGACGCACAAGGCGCGACCGCGAAGAAGCTGACCGAGGAGGCTAAGAAGACCTCCGACGCCCTGGAGCAGCAGGCCGCCACGCTGGGGCTCGTCGGCGTGGCCCAGAAGCTGCAGCTCGCGACCGTGAAGTCTGCCCAGCAGACCCAGGCTCGGAGTGTTGCGCTCGTCCGCGAGGAGCAGATCGCCCGAGCGCAGCTCCAGGCGCTGGAGTCCCGCAGGGCAGCCTCCGCCGCCAAGCTGGCCGGTCTCTCGGAGGAGCAGCGCCAGATCCTCACCCAAGCCTCTGGGGTCGCCAGGGAGACCGTCAAGTCAGAGCGCGAGCGCTTCGTGGTCCTCAACAAGGTCAAGCTCGCCGAGTTGGAGATCGCAAAGGCCCGCCGCGACGGGGGGAGCACTGCGGGCGGAGAGTCGGCTCTTGCCGGCGCGCTCCAAGACCTCGCCGAAGTGGAGGAGCGGCTGGATCGCCTTAGGGACACAGCCTCCGACGTGTTCGACGGCCTAGACCCCTCCGCCGCAAAGACCTTGGGCGATCTCACCCTAGACGCTGTCCGGGGTTTCGGAGAGATCAAGGTCAAGCAGGAGGAGATCAAGGCGATCCAAAACGACCGGGTTGCCCTCCTGGCGCAGGAGCAGGCCAGCCTGGCTCGGATCATTACCCTCCAGGCGCGCTCCGCTGCTGAGGAGATCCGCAAGACCACAGCTCTTCGCCAGGTCAACGCCCAAGAGGCGATCCGGGTGGCTCAGGCCCAGACTGCCCTGGCTCAGGGGGGCGGCAGCCAGGCCCAAGTGGCTGCCGCGCAGGCCCAGGCTGCCCTCAACATTGAGCGGGCAAAGACCAAAGAGCTGACGACCCAGGCTCAGAAGAATCTCGACTCCCTACGGGACACTCGCACGGCCCTCGTCGTCAAGCAGCAGTCCCTTCGCGAAGACCTTCTCTCCGCAACTACAGAGAAGCAGAAGGAGGCGATCCTCAGCTCCCTGGTAGAGACTGAGCGTGCGCGCCTTGCGACCAAGCGACTGATCACGGCTGAGGAGCAAAAGCTCAATGTTGAGGCGCAGAAGTCCCTGGCGCTTCAAGAGGCTGCCATTGCGAACGCCGAGCGCGCGGCCAACCTAGCCGGGAGCAACGGCTTTGTTGCTGGCTTCGTGCAACTCTCGATTGACGAACTGGCGCGACTGCCTTCGGCCTTTGCCACGACCTTCGGCATTATCAAGGGCACGATCCAGCAGTTCAGTTCTGCGGCGGGCAAGTTGATCGTTGACATTTTCGACCCTACCACCGAAGCAGACCCGAGGGCTGCCCTGGGTAGCTTCCTTCGCAGCGTCGCGCAAATGATTATCAGCACCCTGATCGGTATCGCCGTGACGGCAGCCGTGACCGCCGTGGTGACCTCCTTCGTGCCCGGCCTTGCCGCTGTCGGTGCTGCCGGCGCTGCGAAGACCGCCTCCGCGATCGGAGGGCTGCTGGGCTCGATCGGCGGGGCTATCGGCCTGGCCGAGGGTGGCACCGTCCCCGGCTCTGCTGCGGCCTCTCCCCACGCCCTCGCCGCGCGCCCTCGGGGGATCGCCAAGAGCGACACCGTCCCTGCCTGGCTCACGCCCGGGGAGACCGTGATCAGCGCCCCCAAGTCGCGCAAGTATGCGGCTGGGATCCAGGGGATCGTAAGCGGGCTGATCAACCCCATGGACCTCGCGGCGCTGGCAGGCGCCCGGCGCTCAACCCCCACGGCGAGGGTGTCGCGGGCGCGAGGGTTCGCTGTCGGAGGAACTGTCGGCGGCCTGCGCCAAGGGCCTACCGCCCAAATCACCTCGGCTGGTCGCCAGGCCGCCAGCGCTGGGCCCGCGACCGCGGTCGTCCAGGCCAATGATCAGTCCATGGAGCGCATGCTGCGCGGGGGGCGCGGTGCCATGCTTCAGTTCGTCGAGAACAACCGCGCCGCTTTCAATAGGGCGCTCTCGTGAGCACCGACCCACTCCGCCACGACTGGTCCGTCCAGGCCCGCATTGAGACGCGCTGGGAGACCGACATTGGGGTCTCGCTCCTAGAGGACGCCGAGAGCCGCAGGCAGGTCTACTCCGTCCCTCTGAGGACGCAGAACGCCAACCTCAAGTGCCTGGACCAGCAGCTAACCTCGCGCCTCGCCATGACTCTCTACCGGAGGACGACCCAGAAGGTGGTGGTGCCGATCTACCCCGACGTTACAGGGGTGACCTCGGACTCCACCGGCACGGTGATCAACTGCGACACGACCAACCGGCGCTTCTTCGTAGGTCGCAAGATCGTTGTGATCCCCTTCAACGGGGGCACCTTCGGGGAGGCCCTGGTCCACGAGGTCGTCTCCTTCACGGCCACCACAATCACAATCACCGTGGCGCTCACCGCGACCGTCCCGGCGCGCTCCTTCGTCTTCCCCGCCATGGAGGCGCACCAGGAGCTGGAGGCCGACCTCTCGCTCCTGACGAACTTTGTGGGCACCTACGAGACGCGCTCGACCGAGACCCACCCCGCGCTGCCCGAGTCCAACGGACCTACCAACCCCTCCGGGTTCCCTGTCCACCTAGGGCTGCCGATCTTCACCTTCCCCCACAACTGGGTCTCTAACTACGGCATGACCTACCTTCGCACGGGGGATCTCGTCCCCTCGGGTAAGGATCGCCTGACAGCGATCGGTGGCGGCAAGGGGCGCTGGTCCCTCTCCTTCGCCATGACCTTCCTGAAGGACAGGGCCGGCGTTTTCTCCCTTATGAAGTTCTTCGATTCGAGGCGCGGGCGGCTGCTCCCCTTCTGGGCGATTGCCCCCATGCCCGTCTTTGAGTTCCTTTCGCTCGGATCCACTTTTGTAGATATTTTGGGCAACTTCGACTTCGCTGACACCGACTGCCTGGCCCACATTGCTGTCGTCCTGAAGAACGGGGACATTGAGGTTCGGCGGATCACCAACAAGGTCCAGCTTGGCGGGTTCCCTCCCTTCCCGCTCTTCTTCCGATTCCTGGTCACTCCGGCGTTTCCCCCTGTCGGGAATAGCGACGTGGACTATGTGACTCTGGCTATCAAGGGGCGCTTCACAGAGGACGTGTTTGAAGAGCGGTGGACCACAAATCAGGACTGCGACGTGTCCTTGAGCGTGATAGAACTAATCTCCGAGGAGACGGTCACCCCGCCCTTCCCGACTGAGATTCCCTATATCCCGCCCGAGCCCTTCTCGGCATGTCCCCTGCCGGCACCTTAATGGCTACCACCGAACTCGACACGCCTACCCAATCGGCCCGCTGGCTGCTGATCTTTACGTGGGGCTCCAACACGCTGAGGCTGACCGATCGCGAGACCGACCAGACCGAGGCCGCGCTGGGCGGGGTTTTCACGGCTGCGCCCTCCCTGGAGATCGAGCTTCCGGCGAACACGGGCGACCTCGACGAGCGCCCGCTGATCCTGCGCGTCCTGCGGGACTCCAACGCGCTCTTCCAGGCGCTGACCAGCGGAGAGTCTCACGCGCCTGTCACCGTCAAGATCTACGAGCAGATCAGCCAGGCCAGCGGCTCGCCTTACTCGACCCTCTTTCACTACTGGGGTCGGTTCTCCCGCGTCGTCGGCAACACTGAGGGCCGCGAGGGTCTCGTGCGGATCGAGGCCCTAACCCTCAAGAGCGATCTGGAGATCCCCATGGGGCTTCCCTGCACGCCCCAATGCGTCTGGACTCTCGGGGACCACAACTGCCTGGCGATCCTGCCCCTCTTTACGGGAACGGTGGCCTCCCTGCCCCAGACCTCTCAGGCTATCTTGACTGGGGTCCTACCCAACGCAGATCCGCACTACTACGAGCGCGGATACCTTCACCTTGACGGACTGCGGATCGGCATTGCGGCCTGGGACGGCGCAGACCCGACCCTCTTCACGCTGCGGACCAAGGTCCCCCAAGCCTGGATCGGACAGGTGGTGGGCGTGGTGCCCGGCTGCGACAAGACGATCGCGACGTGCCGCTCGCGCTACAATCGTGAGGAGACCTTCGGCGGCTTCGGCTTCGGAATCCCTGATCACCAGCCCAACATTGAGAGTTCGTTCTAGTGGACATGAGGGACTTCAAGTGGGCCGAGATTGAGTCTCACCTTGAGGCGAGGCTGCATTACGTCCTTACCTCGTGGGTCGGAACCTCTTACCACCCCGGGTGGCAGTGCAAGGGCGCGGGCGTGGATTGTGTCCGCTTCGTCTGCGGGGTCCTCGACGAGCTGTATGGAGTCACTACCCCGATCGAGACCCTGCCGCCAGACACCGCTATGCACAACGCGCGGGGCGCCGTGGGCGTCATGCACAAGATCAAAGTCCTCTACAAGCCCAACATGGCCGTGCGAGACGGGACGATCTCCCCAGGAGACGTGGTCGTAATGGGCCCGCGCGACGGGGGTCCGGGGCACGCGCTGATCGCCGGCCCGAGCAGGAACACGCTCTGGCACTCCACGGGCCTCGGGGTCCAAGTCACGGGCCTCGGCTTCGCTGACGGGATCCACAACAAGATCTACCGCGTCTTTCGGTGTGGGGACAGGGACCTATGGGCACGCTGATCTCCAAGCCCGAGTTTGTTGAGGCGCCCTTTGTCCTAGACGACAGGGCCTCCACTACGGCGGAGCGTGGGGCCTTCGTCCCCTATCTCCTAGGCTACCGGAGGGTCGCACCGAACATTCTCTGGGTCGGCGACCGCACAGGGGTTCAGGAGGAGGACTCCTCCACGTCCCCCGGGGGCGGCAAGGGCTCACGCAAGAAAAGCTCCTCCTCCAGCTCCAACAAGCGCACCGTCTACCGGGAGAGCGCCTGGCACGGGCTGGCCGTGGGCAGCGGGGGCCCCGCGCAGAACAACGGGGAGTGTCGCCTGCACCGGATTTGGAGGGCCGGCAAGATTGTCTGGGACCAGACGGTCGGGCAGGGCGTGAACCCCTCCGGCTCCTCCTTCCAGACCTCTGAGGGCAACACCTTCTCTATCTTCTGGGGCGAGCGCACCCAGCCAGTGAACACGTTTCTACAAGACGCCAACAGAATTGGAATCGCCTCCCGCTGGCCGAACCTGCTCTATGTCGTCTGGGAACAGGCCAAGCTGGGGCCCAGCCCTGTCTGGCCGGTCTTTGAGTATGAGATCGAGGTGCCGCTGCTGAAGCCACAGAAGGGCAACATTATTTGCAACTCCCACGGCAACTTTGACTACGGGGCTATCCAGTATCCCGAGGCGGATCCCGCGCTGAATGGCGGGGTCAACGAGTGGAACGGGGCTCACACCCTCGACCAGCTCCTCTTCGCGCAGTGGCCGCAGGGGCTGGAGCTTGACCCCTATATGTTTGACCAGTATTCCTTCGAGCACCTCGGGGTAGTGATCGACGCGGAGCCGATCTTCACTTCCCTGATCGGGGATCAAGGGCGCACGGCAAAGGAGCTGATCGAGGATCTCATGGCCGACCTCGGCTTCGTGATCCCCTGGGAGGTCAACTGGAACGCGACCTTCGCGCAGGACTACTCCCGCTTTGTCCTCCGCCCTCTGCGGGACCCAAACACTGGGCCTCCCCCTCCGACTCTGCCCTCGGAGTATGTGGCCGACCTCCTGGCCCCCGAGATCGACCTCTCCATGCGCCCCGTGAAGGTGAGCCAAGTCAACTGGCAATTCGCTGACAAGGCCCACGAGTTCGCCAATCAGACCGTGTCCCAGTATGCGGACGACCGAAGCGACTTTATCAAGAGCCCCAAGGTCACGACCAAGAGCCTGCCCACGGTGACGACCCTCTTCGTCGCCTCGAAGGTCTCTGAGCGGCGTGCCCAGGAGGCCCTCGGCACAGAGATCAAGCACAAGATCAAGGCCCTGCGGCAGGCCCGCTACCTCACCCCGGGGCGCACGTTCTTCATGGCCGGCGTGACGGACCTCCTCCTCGTGGAGAGCGTGGAGATCACCCAGGGGTCGCGCAAGGTCACGATCAACGCCGTGTCCGACTTCTACGGGCGCAAGGCCTCTGGCTTCCTGCCCTCCAGTGGGGGCTCCACTCCCCAGACTCCGCCGCCTCCGCTGGCCGACCTCGCCCGTCTGTTCATTGAGGTCCCCGCCGAGATCGCCCAAGGGCAGGTCTCTGTCTCCGAGCTTAGGATTCGAGCAAACGCTGATCAGCTCTTCGCCTTCATGCACGTCTCGACTGACAACCTTAACTATCAGTTTATAGACACCGACAAGGGGGTCACCGCTGGCGGTAATCTGCTTGCCGCGATCGACGTGACAGACCCCTACGAGCTTGCTGTGGGTCCTGAGATCAACGTGATCGGCCCCGACATTGGCTCCGTGGCCGACCTCACAGGACAGACAGCGCAGTGGCGTCTGGGGACCCAGATCGCTGTGATCGGGCAGGAGATCTTCTTCCTCCAAAAGATCGTCCCCACCGGGCCCAACACCATGCGCCTTGAGGGCCTGATCCGCGCTCGCTACAACACAGAGCGTGCGACGCATGGGATCGGCGAGACGGTCTTTATCTTCCGGGACACCGAACTCAAGCGGCTCTTCGATCCTCTGATCGCTCCGCTCCAAGACCTCTACATTAAGGGCCAGCCGGTGGCCTCTACGGCTCTGGCCCTGGGCTCCGTCGTGCCGGTCAGCAAGCTCCCCGTCTACGGGCTAGGGCTCGTGCCAGAGCCTCCCCGGAACCTCCGGGTCCGTGCCCCGCAGATCAACGTCCCCGCCTACCAGACCGGGCAGGACATTGAACTGGCTTGGGGCTTCTTCACCCAGGCTCCTGGGTCCTCCTTCTCGGGGGCGGGCCTGATCAACGCCGGCACGCCAGCCCCGATCGGCCCCCTGATCGGGGAGTTCTTCTTGCAGATTGAGAACGAGGCTGGCACTGTGATCGGCAGGACTGTGGTCCTTACCGTGGCGGCCTACACCTACACCAACGCAAACTTGGTAGCCGACTTTGGGAGCGAGATCAACGTCCGCTTCCGGCTCGTCCACCGCAACGGAGGCTTTGTGAGTGATCCCTCGACCACCCTCCTCGTGAGCTTCGTCTAATGGCACGCCCCGTCACCACGCCGGTTCAAAGCTCGGTTCAGGGCTGGGACGCCACGCTAAACGACTGGCGATCGAGCCTGTTCGACGCGCCCTACCCCGTCCCTGAGATCGCTGACTTCGCGACCCTGGTCGCGACGTATCCCGCAAATATGTATGACCGCTGCATTATGGCGACCGTCAGCGATCAGAAGATTTGGAAGAGCAACGGCACAACTTGGGTGGACATTGCCTCCGGGTCGGTCCCTACGCCGCAGCCTCTCGGCGTCTCCATGGACGTGGCAGGCTTCTTCGCGGTCGGAAACGACCTCGGCTCGTCCAACATTATCGGCGCCACGACCCTGATCATGTTCTCTGGGCGCCGCGCTATCCCGGGCACGATCGGCACGACCTCGATCCAGCTAGAGATCAACGGGGTCGCTCTGGCGGGTGCGGTCCTGAACTGGACGCCTGCCGACCTCGCCTGGGCCTACAAGTCCCAAGTGATCAGCCAAGCCGTCGCCCTCGGGGACAGGCTCTCCCTCAGAATCCTCACCGCTGAGACCGGCGGCTCTACCATTATCGCGGAGGCCCACTCGTGAGCACCTCAATCCAGGCGGGTGGATTCTCTACCCCGCTCAACCTCGACGCCTTCGGTCGCCTCCGCGTGGCGGACCCTGACGTTCTGGTCTCGACCACCAACATTCACGACGACACGCCGCACCTCTGGCAGAACGTCACTGAGGTTGGCGGCACCACCGCTCACAATGCCGCAAAGGCTCGCACTGAGCTAAACGTGACAGCGGCCCACAACGACCGTGTAGTCAGGCAGACCCGCTTCTACGTGCCCTACCAGCCCGGTCGCTCGTTGTTGCTCCTGAGCACCTTCTGCCTCAACACGGTGTCCACCAACTCCGTTCAGCGAGCGGGCTACTTCGACGACAATGACGGCTTCTATCTGGAGCGCAGGCTGGTCCAAGGCCTCACCTTCGTTCACCGCACGTCCACCAGCGGGAGCCCGGTCAATACGGAGATCCTCCAGACCAACTGGAACGGGGACAAGCTCGACGGGACAGGCCCCTCTGGGGTCACGCTCGATCCCTCCAAGACTCAGATCATGTGGCTCGACCTTGAGTGGCTCGGCGTCGGGTCGGTGCGGATCGGCTTCGTGATCGACGGGGTGTTCATTTGCTGCCACCAATTCAACCACGCCAACTCCCTAGGCGAGGTCTACATGGCGTCTGGGAACCTTCCCTGGCGCTTCGAGCTACACAACGTATCTGGCGCAACGAACGGGGCAATGCGCCTCGACCAGATCTGCTTCTCAGCGATCCTCGAAGGCGGAGCCGGTGAGACCTTCTCGCGCCCTCGGTCCACGGACAGCGGGAACACGAAGATCAACGCCGCCAACGGGGTGGAAGTTCCCCTCGTGGCCTACCGGCTGAAGGCTGGCTTCAACAAGGCCCTGATCGTTCCCAAGAACTTCGGGGCTGTGGCCGAGGACAACACCAAGGCTACCTACGTGCGCCTCTACGCCGCACCTACTGGCTCCGTCTCTGCCGGAACATGGAACAGCGTCAGCGACGCAGTGGAGGCGCAGATTGCCCCTACCGTTCCCTCTCTGGCGAGCGCGCGGCTGCTGGCCTCGGGGCTGATCTCAGAGAAGGTTCGCGGCGGAGAGAGCGACCTCAACGGCTTCGGCTCGGTCGGTCGAGATCTGGCCGGCACCGTTGACGAGGTGATCCTGACGGTGACCCCGCTCTCCGCGAACAGTGACTTCTGGGCGGCAGTAAACTGGAAAGAGGTCTACTAATGGCTACCAATGTGACGATCAACGCTCCTCTTCGGGTGGACATGGTCTGGGCTTCCCTGGTCGCCTTCTGCGACGGGAAGGCCCTGCGCCTCCAGCGCCAGGAGCTTGAGGACTCCTACCTTGCCTGGGTCTCAGACGGGCCTGCCGTCTACGTCTCCAAGGCCTACAAGGCGGACAGCGAGCCGAAGGGGTGGGACACCCAGCAGAAGGCCGCCAACGCTGCCGACCTCGCAGCCATGCTGGCCCACGAGGCAAACCTCCTCGACACCTCGGCCACGCGGCAGGAGTTGGTGGTCGGTGAGCGGGGCTCCCGCATGGACGGCTGCTGCACGCCTCTCGTGGAGCAGGGCTGGGTGCGAGCCGACTTCCCTCTCACCAAGCCGAGCCACATTGCCTTCGCCCACGCCAAGAGCTTCAAGGCCCTGCCGGGGGACTACGGCAAGACCGTGGTGCTGATCCCAAGCTCCCGCGTGATCTTGGTGGCTGGGGCCAGCGCCGGTATGCTCTCCTTCGACGCGCCAGACTCGGGCGTGGCGGGGGCCTACAACATTTGCAATCACGTCGAGTTCTGGTCGAGCGATCAGGCAGACGCGACCCTGCTTGAGTCCATTGAGATCGACTCCGTAAGCGACGAGACGATCACCCTCAAACGCGCCACGACTGTTCCGCTGCCGGCAAACGCGCAGGCTGTCCCGATCGTCAAGAGCTACACGCCCCTGCGCGGCCCCGAGGGGATCGACGGGGGCGCCCGCTTCCTGGGCTCCCAGACGGAGAAGCTCGGCAACCCAGGGGAGGCGTCGGAGGCCGCGGGCGTGGGGGCCTCGATCGGCATTCGCTTCTTCGCTCAGACCTCGCGCGCCACGGCTGACGCCAGCGCGCTGGCGATCACCGCCATGCTGAGAGACGTGCTGTGAAGTTCCACCTGCTGAGCGAGTTCTCTCCCGAGGCCCAGGGGAAATACGCCAACGGGCTAGGCCCCAAGGGGCCCCAAGGGCGCGGCGGCTTCAAGTTCCGCATGCTGCGCATGCTCCTGGTCTGGGTCGGGCTGGCCGCCCTCTTCGACGGGCCCGCCAAGCGGCACGACCTCCTCTACCTAGCTGGAGGCACCGAGAAGGACCGCGAGTGGGTGGATCTCCTCTTCCTCGGGGACTGCCTGCGCGAGGTCACGAGGCTCAAGCTCCGGCGCCTGCGCGGCTGGTGCGCGCGAGCGCTGGCGCACCTCGTCTTCGAGACGGCACGGGAGTTCGGGGAGCCCCAGTGGTCGGAGCGGCCCATGCCGCTGACGGCCTCCCAGATCAACTTCATGGCACAAGGCAAGGACGCCTAGCGTCTGCCGCCGCTGCCGGGGGAGGACTTCCATGTTCCCCCTCCCCCGGTGGCGGTTTTATTTCTGAGAAGGCGCTTGGTTTTGTCGGAGGCGTCGAGTAGGGTTGGCCCTGTCAAGTCGGTGAGGCGCCCTTCGGGGTGCGGCGGCTAGGCGCGGGGTCGATCACCTTAACTCGCGCTGCACCATTGATCGGTGGCACATTCGGCAGGGTCAGCCGACGTAGATCAAGAGACTCAAGTAAGGAGCCCCGCGCCTTGAACGCGCTGGGCTTCTTCTATTGGTTCAGGCCGGCTGCGCAACCGTCCGACAGCGGAAGTGGTAGGGAGGCAACCCGAGGTCCCCGAAGATCCGCCTGAAGCGCGCGGAGCTTCCCTGAGGCGTTTCCAGGGGCCACGTTGAGCGCATGGTCTCCCTGTCCCCCGCGCTGACGGCCTCGAAGTAGGCGCCCAGCTTCTTGCGGGTCCTGCGCGCGGAGATCACCTTCCCGTGGACCCAACGGCAGAAGCGCGTGGTGCGCTCGTCGTTGGGGTTGACCGCGACCCAGCGGCGCACCCCGTTCTGCTCTCCCCCGAGGAAGCGCCCGACGTTGTGCCAGCGGTAGGCCCAGGCGTCCACCGTCTGCGGCCCCCAGGCCTCCCAGGAGCCTCCCAGAGGCCCCCGGACGGCGGCAACCCAGGCGCGGGTCCTGTCGGTCACACGGGAGCCCCTCAGGGCGTCTCGTAGGCTTCGATCGAGCAAGTAGCCGCGGAGGGGGTCCGCAAGCTCCTGGGCGTGCGCTGGAACCCTCCCAGACAGCAGCAGCGAGAGGTCCCGCCTCGCCGTGGTCGCCTCCAGCGGGCTCGGCAGAGCGAGTCGCACGTCGAGGGCTAGCGCCCCCTCGCGCAGGAGGTCCTTCCCCGCGCTCTCGATCGCTCGGGCTCCGACTGCCCCAAATGGGGCACTCATGCGCTCCTCCAGCGTGGCAATGATCGCGGCGGTCTCCCGCTCTAGGGCGCTGTTGCGTGCCTTGCCCGGCGAGATCGAGGCCAGGGCGTCCACCTCGTCAGTCCCCAGGCGCTCCTCGTAGGTCTGGAGGGTCTCCATGAGGTAGTCGAGGGAGGCCTCGACCTTGCGCTCCCAGAAGCGACGCGCGAGGGGGTCGATCGCCGTGATCACCGCCTCGACCTCGGGAACGTCCTGCTTGGCTAGATTGGAGGAGCCGAAGACCCCCCTCAGGAAGCGATAGAGGTCCATGGCCCGTTGATCTCCTCTCCTGCGGCAAGCCGCTTGGCTAGGGCGTGAGCGCCCTGCCCCCTCTCGGGGTCCACGTTCACGATCGCCACGACGGCTGTATGCACTACGAAGCAGTCCTCGCACTCCAGGCGCTGGGACTTCCCCGAGGGCGTCCCATAGGAGTGCTTGACCTTGAGCTTTCCAGAGCAGCACTTGCAGATCACCGCTGGTGCCTCGTGCCGATCATGCCGCGAGAGCCGTAGCCCCCGGATACCGACCCGATCGCTGCGACGGTTTCGTCGTAGAAGGCCATGACCAGCCCGTCTGCCCTGTCCGGCGAGTTGTGCCCGCGCTTCATATAGTCGTCCTTGCTCTCAAGAACGATCCTACCCTTTCGGTCCATGCGATACTGACGAGAACACAACTGCTGGATCAGAATGTTGTCGTCTGGAATGTTTACCTCTCCGGTCTTGGCCTTCTTAGCAAAGTTAAACCAGGCTTCCGTTACCTTGTTGGAATACTTCTGCCCCTCGACCGCGGTGCTGCCATTGTGGAACTCTAGGATCTGCCTTTCTGCGTCGTAGAAGCGGTGCATGATCCCTTGACCCATGCCGCCCGCGTCCGCTACATACCAGCACTCCTCGTTGGTCCAGCCGGCCTGCGCCTGCCACAGGAACGCCTTAGAGACCAGCAGGCTTGGATCGCTGCGCACCATGCGGGCCCACTGCACAATCGCCTCGCCGGAGCGCCTGTAGAGGGTCAGCTCGTCCCCGCCGAAGCGGGCGAAGTCCAGGCCGAACTGCTTGCGCCTGGAGAGCCCTGCACAGCGGATCATGTCCTTCGGGCGGCTGACCTTCTCAAGCTGCTCGCTGGAGAGGACGCAGTTGGGATCGGCGTGGGGGAACTCCCCGAGCACCGCGACGCGGTAAATGTCCGAGTCCCTCCCGAACTCCTCCTCACACTCCTTGTTCCGCTTTGGGTCGAAGTAGCTGCTGGCGGGCGTCTCCTCTGCATTGAAGGTCAGGGTCTCCCAGTTGCCTCGGTCAGTATTGAAACAATCAAAAAACGCGCAATCCCTGGTGTTGGGGTTGCCGATCTGGAGCATGGCAGAGTTTGGGTTGGTGAGGGTGTCCTTGAGGGCCTGGACCAACCCACGGGGGACGCCGGAGGCCTCCTCAACGATCACCTTGAGGTTCTTCTCGTGGAAGCCCTGGCTGGCCTCGGGGGAGGTCGCGGTCATTACTTGGACGCCCCAGTCGGGGTGCCCTGCGATCGTTACCTTGGTGCTGGTGACCTTGATTAGCTCTTGGAGCCAGGGATCGGCGTTAGCCATGGTGCGGCGCACCTCGGCAAGCCATACGTCCTTACACTGGCGCATGGTGGGGGCAGTTACCAGGACCTTAGTCCCGAAGTTGCAAATCGCCCACCACAGGGCGATCACGCCGGAGATCGTTGTCTTCCCCGGGCCCTTGCCGCTCTTTACCGCGATCCTCTGCCTGGGCTGCTTGCACTGGATCTTGTCCAGCAACTCTTGCTGCTGCCACGTAGGTCTGAAGTTTAGGGCCGCACAGAACTTATAAATGTCGCCCCTTACCGCAACATAATTCGCTTCCATGAGGCGCATAGCGCGCCCCATAGCTACGCGGCTACTTCGTCGTCTGGCAGATCCGCCGGGGCCACGATCCTCGACTGACTGAGATTCAGCGCACGGCGCTTGATTCTGCGGCGTAGGGTCAGGCGCCGCTCAGGGCTCAGAGTCCTCTTAAACTCCTCGACCTGCTCCTGCATACGAGCAGATTCGGAGGCCTGTTGGAGAGTCGTGGGAGGGGGAACGGGAGGCAGGTCAGCTAGCATTTGGGTCTTCCTTCTTGCCAGCCGCCCACTCCAAGAGTTCTTGGAACTGGCGAGTGGCGTTCTCTGCGCGGACCTCTGCCTTCAGAAGTCTGCCCTCGTAGGTGCCCCGCAGCCGGTCCTCCCGCTGCTGGCCCTCTGTTCGGATCGCTGAAGCCTCCCTGGCGTTATCCGCGGCGGCCTCCAGCTTCTTCAGAATCGTTCCGTAGGAGCGGGGCGTGACCCAGTTGAGGATCCCGTCCTCGTCGCGACTGTCGTGGGTGTTCCTCAGCCAGATCAGGGCCTCGTGCTCGTCGGGAGTGAGGCCGCAAGAGGGGGACTCGGGGACCTCGATAGAGGCGATCTTGGTCCTGAAGAGCCCCACGATCGCCACGGCCTCTGCCGCAATGATCACCCCGGCTGCCCAGCAGACGAAATTGAACACGTCGGCAGGGACGCCCGACACCACCTCGGGCGGGTCCGCGGCGAGCGCTGGGGAGGCCAGCGAGAGGATCAGCACCAGGGCTAGGAGAAGGCGCGGCATTCTAGGTCCGAATGATCACAGGGCAGACGCCCACGGGGTGAATGGTGCCGGCGTTGTTGGTGCCAGAGTGGGTGTGGGTTCCCGTCCCAACTGAGGTCGTGGAGCCGCCTCCGTCGTTGTCCACGTTGATCGTGGCGCTTGGTCCCACCGTTATGTCGTGGACGTGACCCTCGGTCCCCACAGCCGTTGCGTTGGATCGGGTCCCTAACGTGCCCTTGGTCCCATTGGGGGCGCTGCCGCTGTTCTCGCCCATGAAGCCTCGGGCTCTGTAGTCGGGCGTGCGGAACAGGCCGGCGCCCGGCGCTCCGGCCCCGTCGAAGGTGTCCCAGGCGCCGCCGATCACGGCGTAGAGTCCGCTGTAGGTGGCCTGGCTGTAGGCTCCCCCGTCACAGGGCAGCCAGCCTGCCGGGATCGCGCTGTAGAGTCCGCCGAAGGGGATCATGCCGCCCGGGGGGACGACTCCTCCGCCTGCGCCGCCGCTGGTCGCGTCTGGCGTTCCGCCAAATCTGTTGCTCATTGTAGGTCTGCTCCAAATCGAGAGAAGAATCTCTTGTTTGCCGCAATGGGGGGCGGAGGAATGCCGTCGTCTGCCTCGCCGGTCGCAGTCGCGCTGCCTGCGCGCTGCTTCAGCGTATCGGCTGTGCCTGAGGCAGTGGCGCTGCCGGCACGCTCCTTGAGGCTGTCAGCCGTGCCCGTCGCGTTAGCTGAGCCCGACCTCAGTCGGGAGAACATTTGAATCTCTTGCAGCCAGAAATTTCCGCCTGTGCCGCCGGAGGCGTAGTGGACTCTCCAGTATCTGTGGGCCCCAGCATAGGGGAACTCGAAGCTCTCGGGAGAGGGGCTCGTGCCTGCGCTCAGAGTAAAGTTGCTGCCGGCTTGGGTCCAGATCGCGTTGTCGTCGCTGTGCTCCAGCTTCATGGTCGCCGGATTCGTGAGCCCGAAGGTCCCGTCCTTCGCCACAAGGATCTGGGTCACCGCTTGTGGGTTCCCGCTCCCAAGATCTACCGACCAGTTCGTCGAGGCGTTGTAGCCGGACGGGTCGGCGGCTGAGGTTCCGCTGTTGTCGTCGATCAGGGCAGCGTTGCCGCCAGCCCCCGCGAAGTTCAGGGTCCCTGCTACAGCCATTCCTGGGGAGGTGAGGTCGCTCATTTACTGGAGGTCGAGCTTGTAGTGGAGCCCTGTCTTCTTGGGGATCCCGCTGGCCGCCAGATCCACGACGACGGTCCTGAGGGTGGCGCCGGAGTCCCCGTTTACTCCAGTCACTCGGTTCGCCGCGAGCCCCCCTGAGCCTGTCTGGCTGAGGAGGGAGGCCAGGACCATTGGGGTTTCCTTGTCCTGGCTCGCAAAGACGCCCATGCTCTGCCCCGCGATCGGGCCCTCGACCCTGAAGCCGATCTCCCAGCCGGTGGGGACGGGCTGGTCGTATTCGATCGTGACTTGATTGCCTCCCCCAATGTCCACGCGGGCGCCGCCTCCGAAGTTGCACGAGGGGAGCGCGTATCCCGGCGAGGGGCCCACCGCGTGCAGGCTGAGCACCGTGGAGGCGTTGACGAACTTGTAGATCGAATAGCCTCCCGCGCCGGGCGCCACCCCCTCCGCGATCAGAATGAACAACTCCACCACGGTCGGGTCGTCGTCGTTGACCGTCATGCCCATGATCCGGTCCTCCTCAGCGGAGAATCCGGGGCGGGCTCCGGGGCGCAGGCCGACCGGAATGAAGGAGTTGGTGATCTCGACCACGGTGAACGCGCCGCCGCTGGGCGTGAGTTCCCAGGCGCGCGTGCCAGCGTTGGTCGGGGTGTTGTCGGACGACCCGGGGCAGATCGCGAGCAGCTTGTTGGCGCCAGGAATCTTCCGCAGCAGGCACTGCCCGTCCGCGACTCCGGCGCGCGCTCCGATCGGGTTGTCGGCTGTGATCGCGGTGTTGAACGTGTAGCCCGAGCCGGTCCACGCGTAGATCGCCCAGTTTGTTGTGCCTGTGCCCGGCGTGGTTGTCGGCGCCAGCGCGTATTTGGTGCCGTCTAGGACCTCGAAGCTGTTGCAGATCGAGTTCCCGGGAGGGGCTGTGCTCAGCCAGGGAGGGGTGATCCTCGTCGCCGTGAGCGCGACGGGGTCGAACCTAGCAACAGCGTTGCCCGAGCTGGGCATGGGCCAGTAGATCTTTTCGTCGAAGACGATCGCGGGGCCAGCGGGCGGATTCACGGCGGAGCCTACCGAGGCGACGCCGTTCCACGTCACCCCGTCGTCGGTGTAGTCGTAGACGACTTGGCCGGCGTTGGTCCCAACCGCCACCAGGCGCTGCTTGCCTGCCGCGCCGGTCCCGGCGTTCACGAGGAAGAGCCCAACGGGGGTGCCCGCGGCGGCTAGGCCCACGAGGCCTGTTCCAGCCTTGTAGACGCCGAGGTTGGCTCCGCTGGACTTGCCCAGGGCATAGCGCCCTCCCCGGTAGGCGACGGTCCTGTCTGAGCGGTAAATGTCCGCGCCCAACGCGCCCTCGTCGGTGGAGCCGAGGACCTCGATCGTGTTGATCGAGCCGTCGTCTTTGATCTGGACCAGCGTGGGGGTGGGCGTCGTCAGGAGCGCAAGGGTGTCAGGAAGCGCCATTATTCGACCTCTTCGATCGAGTGGATCAGGGTCTTGAGCTGTCCCTTGGGAAGTAGCAGCACAGCGCAGCCCTCGTCCACCATGTCCTGGGTGATCTGGGAAGCCAGGAGGCGCCCGTGCGTGGTGATCAGGACGTGGCCCACGGCGTAGTCGTGCTCGACGCTCATGCCCGGCTCTTGAGAGCCTGGCGCGACCTTGTAGGTGATAATCTTGCCGGCCATTAGGTGATCACCGGGGAGGTCTCTTGGGCCGGCTGATTGGCCGCCCGGTGGCCGAGGTAGGTCAGCGCGAGCACGGGACCGCCCGCGGCGTTGTCGATCTTGGCGGCGATCCGCAGGAGGCTGATCCCGCGCACGTCCATGGGCGGCAGGGCCCCGGAGAGGTTGCCGGGGGTCGTCTTGGACAGCTCCAGCAGGGTCAGGACCCCCGCCCCGGAGTCGAAGTAGGTGTCCACGTAGGCGTCGAGGTTCGCGCTGTCCCTGTCGCCGAACATGGGCTTGAGGGTCAGGAGCGCGCCGACCGAGTGGTTGCTGTAGTCGAACTTGAATTGGACGTAATCGAACTGCGACACGTCGATCGCCTTGGTCGTCCAGTCCGAGGCCTCACTGCCGTAGGTCGTGGTGAGGACCCCGCCCGCCTGCTGGGGGGCGATCGTCGCGAAACGCTTGTCGCTGCTCACTTCTTTGCTCCTTTGTCCTGGGCCGTCTTGATCAGCTTCAGGAGCAGCGCGGTGTCCCGGAGGTCCACCTTGCCTTGCTTCTTGGTGACGTGACCGCTGGCGACTGCCGCGACCGTGTAGGCGTCGTGCCGCTCGGCGATCCGCTTGACGGTTCCCTCGATCGCGTCCGCGCGCACGTAGCCGGGGCTGCCGCAGCCCGTCAGCATGAGGAGCAGGACGACCAAGCCGAGCATGAGGCCCCACGCGGAGGCGTAGTGTCGGGTGCTCGGGAAGACGCGACCGGGCGCGCGACCGCAAGCGCGGTCAAAGTGGAGACGGGTGCTGGGGGACATAGCCATTTGGCTGCCTCCTAAAGGGGGACGTGGAACGCCGCTGCGGCGCCCTTGGCTGCGGCTTGGATCGCGACCTTGGCGATCTTCTGGACGACGACCCAAACATGGGCCTCGACGCGCACTCGGTTGATCTCCGCGAGGATCTTGACTTGGTCGGCAAGCTGGCCCTGGAGGTCAACGTCGCCTTCGAGGTGGGCCTCAAGCAGGTCCTCAGAGATCGCCTTGGCGAACTCCTTCAGATCCTCTTTGGCTCCTTCGACGAGTCCCTGGAGGCCTTCAGCGATCGAGTCGCTGACGCCCTCCTTGAGGCTGTCGAGGTTGATTTTAAGGGGCATGAGCCGCCTCCCACAGTTGGATTCGTGATACGGTAGCAGGTTTTGCTCAGCGGGGGAAGCCCTACCCAGCGATTCCCCACTTCCTCCGCCCTAAGGCCGCCAGATCCTGCACGAGGGCCTCGTCCGGGGCTCCTGTGATCTCCTCGATCAGGCTCCTGAGGCCCTCGTAGGTCGCCTCTAGGTCCCTGCCGCGCTCATACGCCGCGCTGATCCGCTTGAGCGCCCTGCACCGCAAGTTGTGTCTGATTCTGTAGCACTTTGCGTGGTATTTCCGACCATTACTAAGGCGCTTCTGGCTCCTGGTGATCCTGCCCCTGCCTATATTCCTTATCACGACGGGGTGGGGCTGTATGTCGTAGCCGCAGTGCTTGCAAGGTATCGCTACATTGGGCTTCTTAGGCTTCCTGAGCCTCCTGATCGCTGTTCTGCACGCCTTGCGCTGGTTGTAGCAGGCCTTAGAGCAGACCACCACCGTAGGTGTCTTCTTGTGGAAGGGCTCTTCGCATATCTCACAGACCCCCACACCGTAGCGACGGCACTTTACCCCGCAAAACCGCCTCACCTCTCGGTTATGGAAGACCTTCTTGCACGTCTCACACGTCTGGTCAACGTCGATCTGCGCCATTATCCTGTGATTCGCTTGGGGGTGCTGATCGCGTCGATCGTGGCGTCGCCGTAGTCCGGGGCGGCCTCGCGCTCGTCCTGGGCCTTCACGATCCCCGCAAAGATCGTCAGCGGGTTCTCCGGCTCCGTCCGACCCAGACCGCGGAGGATCATTTCCTGCTTGAGGGCCTGCGCCACGCCTCGGAGGTTCATGGACTCCTGCGCGCTGTTGCGGAACTCGTCATTGCGGAGGATCGCCAGGCCTCGGGCCTCGTCGGTGCCCATGCTGGTGATCTCTTGGGCCTCCCTGCCAGACAAGGCTATGAGGCTCCTGATCTCGTGCCGCAGGAGGCCCTTCTTTGCGAGGTTCTTCTGGGTCTTCTTTGCCCCGAGCTTCACAAGGTCTTCTAGGACCCCCTCGATCGTGCTCTCCTCGTAGACAAGGATAGCCTCGGGGTCGGGCCACCGCTCCTCTACGCCTCGGGGTCGTCGGACGACTCGGTAGATCGCTGCGTCCCGCTCGATCTTCATTCCTCGAAGGATCGCCCGGACTACCTCGACCCACCGCGCTTGGGCCTCGCTCGCCTCTGAGTTCTCGCTCGGGCCTGGGGCCCCGATCGGCAGTCCGCCCCCGCTGTGCCTGCGGTAGGCCAGGCTCATAAGCTCTCGGGCCTCGACAAACCGCCGCGCCAGGGCCATTCCTCCTGGGGCCCTCTCTGCCGGGACCAAACCCACCTCCCAGGGGGAGTTCCTGCGCTCGCTGGCCCAGTCCTCCAACCTTTCGTCGAGGGGCATACCCTGAAGGCGGGCCAGCTCGCGGGTTACGCGCCATGCGGTGCGCATAAAGTCCCTGTGCTCCTCCTGGGACACCTCACCCCTGTCCTGGGCGAACAGTTCCCCGACCACAGCCTTTACCTCGCGCATGTCCACTACGGCTCTCCTCGTTGCTGCCTGACCGCGCTTGCGGGCGGCCTTCAGGCCGCAACCGTCCACGCCGGCAGGGCCCTTTACCTATACCACAAACCACCTCGTGCGTGTAGCGGCAACTTGAGGGAGGCCGGAGTGGCCTATCTGGATAAGGCGCGCTTATCCGGGGAAAATTGGGGGTCCGAGTAATGCTTGCCTATCTGGGGAAAATTGGGGTCTGGGGAAAATTGGGGGTCGCGTCGAGAAGTGGGGAACCTATTAAGTGCAGAGTCCGGCACGTAGCCCGGTATATGCGCATGTGAGCCTATGCGCATATGCTAACACCAGAATGTAATGCAAGCGATAAGTTTCGCTTGTAATGCATTCACCTATGGGCATATGCTTATATCGGCATATAAGCATACCATGCTTATCGGCATGGGATCCCATGCTTATATCCTCCCATGCTTACGTGAGAAGGTAAGCATATGCGGGCCTGGCGAGGGGGCTGGTAGCCTCGCTCGGGGCACCCAAGGGGGGAGGGGGCTGGCCCCAGCTATCGCCAGTGTTAGGGTCTGTTAGGGTAGTCTCTGGCCCTACCGGCTACACTGTAATAATAGGGGTGCTTTGACGCGGTGCGTCATGCTTCCTTTTCCGGGCA
>Ga0316204_10001785_pt1 | contig 54562 bp, 42 predicted proteins | sample 6monrhotite_MG_2_FD_205661 | JGI IMG/M metagenome (GOLD analysis project Ga0316204, IMG submission 205661) | Microbial mat bacterial communities from mineral coupon in-situ incubated in ocean water Damariscotta River, Maine, United States -... | ecosystem: Environmental > Aquatic > Marine >... | reverse complement strand
AGCATAAGGTGGTTTCCACCTGCACCTGAATGCCGATGGGAGGGGCCAGACCCTCATGTTTTATACAGTTCGAATACAGAATTCCTCCTTGCAATTCTTTATTCTTCGGGACACACTAGCCTGGATGGAGCTTGCGGAATCCAGGGCCGACAACGAATAACCGACAGAGTAGAATGTAATGCCCAATTATGAACGAGTTCGATTAGCAGCGCCGTTTTATCCGAAAATACATGGGCTTCGTCACCCCGGATTTCGTAAACTACATCCGGGCTACAGCGTTCCGAAAATTTATGTAACAATGGGGTCAACCAATCAGTTGGTGCTGAAAAGAAAAAATGTTTTAGCCATGTACACCTTACTGTTGCATAAAATTGTTTTCGGAAATGCAATGAGACTGAAAACACACTCGACTACCGATTAAGCTCACAACGGCCGCCGGTAGCCTGGATGGAGCTTGCGGAATCCAGGGCCGACGTCAAATAACCGACAGAGTAGAAAGTAATGCCCAATTTTGAACGAGTTCGATTGGCAGCGCCGTTTTATCCGAAAATGCGTGGGCTTCGTCACCCCGGATTTCGTAAACTACATCCGGGCTACAACGGCCAACTATTTGAACCGCTATCCTTACCTAGTACTCTGTCATGGCCTAAATGACAGAGTACTATTGGTATTCACGCAAGGCAATATCCGTAAAGCTGCTTACCTGCGGGTACGGGGATGTTAACATCTCACCACCCTGCCTCACTAAAGCAAGCGTGTGTATCCCCGCCGCCTTGGCCGCTTCAAGTTCCCCTTCGATATCGGAAAGGAAGAGTATTTCACCTGGCGTTAGATCCAGTGCATCGACAATGTTGCGATAGGAATCCAAATCCAGCTTGCCGCCGATGTTAGTATCAAAATAGCCGCTGAATAAATGGTTAAGATCACCGTACTCAGTGTGGCCAAACAGCAGCTTTTGGGCATACACTGATCCTGATGAATAGACATAAAGCTTAATACCCTGCTCATGCCAATGCATTAGCTGTTGATGTGCATCGGCATATATATGCCCTTTGAAGTCACCGCGCTTGTAACCGGCTTCCCATAGCAAGCCTTGCAGAGACTTTAGTACGGTCACTTTTTTATCCTGGTCGATCCAGGTAATTAACCGGGTAATGACCTCATCCAATGTTTCCACCCCGGCCTGCTGTCGAACCTCGTCGATCAGCGGCATAACCGATGAGTTGTCGGCGTTCTGCGTTATAAAGTTGGCCATGTTTTTTCTTGCATAAGGAAACAGGACTTCCTTCACAAAATCCAGTGAGGTGGTGGTGCCTTCAATGTCCGTAACGATGGCTTTTATTGCCATTACGACTGTGCTGCCACATAGCGATCAAAACTGGGAAATTTTGTCGCAATATCACTTGCCGTAAAATCACCCACCCAGCCCGCTTCGGTGGTAAATAATCGTATGCATTTAAAATCCGGGTTCTCCCCCATGTCGAACCAATGGGTGGTGCCGACAGGCACACAGATTAAATCACTTTTGCCGCAGAGCACCATGTAGACTTTTTGGTCCAGATGCAGATAAAACAACCCCTGCCCATCCACAAAAAAACGCATTTCAAAATCGGCGTGGGTATGTTCCGCTAAAAATTTCTGCCTGAATTCCGCTTTATTGGGGTTATCCGGCTGTATTGAAACCACATCCACTGACTTAAAATGATAAAGCCCATTTAATTTTTCAATTGAGTCACTGTAAGCTGCCAGCACTTGTTCAGAATCTGCATCCTGCGCCAATGTGCCGGTGGTATGCCATCGCTCGAACTGTATACCATGCTCGCTTAAGTGTTGTTGGATTACGGCAAAGTCAGATGTGGTTTCTGCGGCGGGTGTGCCGTCTTCATGGTAAATGCTTAACATTGTCATTGGTCTGTCACCATTGTTGTTGCTTAGTCATAATTGTTTAATCATAGTTACTTGATCATAGCCACTTAATCATCGCGCTTCATCATTGCTGTATGCGCTTCATGCGTAATTCACAATCAAACAAAAACTCAAAGGCTTCCACATGGCGCATGGCGTCATTCATGCTGCTACCCCAGGTATAAAACCCGTGTCCACGAATTAAATAACCAATCGCCGGGTGCAGCGTGGCCAGGCAGGCATCGGCCTGCTGCGCTAAGCGGCTTATATCCTGGTCGTTATCAAAGACCGGCACACGAACTTCACACTCATGGGTATCGATACCGGTAAATGCCTTGAGTATTTCGTAGTCCTGCAACACTAACCAGTTGGTGCAAAGCCGGGATAATAAGGTGGCATTTACCGAATGCGGATGAAGCACCGCGTTTGCCTCAGCATATCGTTTATAGATAGATGTGTGGAGTAACGTCTCGGCGGACGGCCGCTGGCCGTCCAGTGACTGGCCTTCGCCGTCCACCAGCATAATGTCCTGCTCGGTGAGCTGACCTTTATGACGGCCTGATACGGTGATGGCAATACGCCCGTCGGACATACGCGCCGAAAAGTTGCCACTGGTGGCAGGCACCATGCCCATTTGATAGAGTTGCTGCCCGACTTTAATCAGGTCTGCAGCATGTTGATGAAATTCTCTCATGGTTTGTAAATTAGTGAGTTTTTGAGTTTGACCACCTTACTCTTACTTCTTGTTGCTCATTACGGTTGCATAGTAGCCTGGATGCAGCTTGCGGAATCCAGGGCCAGTGTTGAGAATATCAAAACCGCTCCATACTATTTCTCTCGTCAACGAGTCCGCCAGTAGAATTGCGGTACAGTGAACCTTTGTGACACCGTTCTTCCCGGATTCCGTAAACTACATCCGGGCTACGCTGCTCATTACTGTTGCGTAGTAGCCTGGATGCAGCTTGCGGAATCCAGGGCCAGTGTTGAGAACATAAAAACCGCGCCATACAATCCCTTTCGTCAACGAGTCCGCCAGTCGCTTTGCGGTACACTGAACTTATGTGACGCCGTTCATCCCGGATTCCGTAAACTGCATCCGGGCTACGCTGCTCATTACTGTTGCGTAGTAGCCTGGATGCAGCTTGCGGAATCCAGGGCCGGTGTTGAGAAAATCAATACCGCTCCATACTATTTCTCTCGTCAACGAGTCCGCCAGTAGAATTGCGGTACACTGAACCTTTGTGACACCGTTCTTCCCGGATTCCGTAAACTACATCCGGGCTACGCTGCTGTTACGGGTAGCCTGGATGCAGCTTGCGGAATCCAGGGCCAGTGTTGAGAACATCAATACCGCTCCATACAATCCCTTTCGTCAACGAGTCCGCCAGTAGCATTGCGGTACACTGGACCTATGTAGCGCCGTTCATCCCGGATTCCGTAAACTGCAGCCGGGCTACGCCGCTAAACCTTAGCGCTACACGTTAGCTTTTTAAAGAACGCTTGAAGGCATCAGCCATGGCAGAGTTACCCGCAAAAGGTTGTTGTTTCTGCCCTTGTGGCTTGCTGGCATTCCGGTCCCGGTTATTGCGCGGGGATTTTGATTTTTGTCTATTTGACTTTGCAACAGTGCCTGATGACGCGGGCGAAGCACCGCTTTGCGCATCTTTATAATCCCTGGCATCGTCTGACAGCCGCATGGTCAGTGCTATGCGCTTTCGCTGCACATCAACTTCCAATACCTTTACTTTGACAACATCACCGGCTTTAACCACTTCACGGGGATCTTTAACAAACTTTTCTGCTAACATGGATATATGCACCAGACCGTCCTGGTGTACGCCTACATCCACAAAGGCGCCAAAGTTAGTTACATTGGTCACCACGCCTTCAAGAATCATGTCGGGGCTCAGGTCTTTTATCTCTTCCACGCCCTCTTTAAACTCAGCGGTTTTAAACTCGGGACGAGGATCACGGCCGGGTTTTTCTAACTCGTGGATTATGTCGCTGACTGTTGGCACACCGAAGGTATCGTCGGTAAATTTTGATGGCTCAAGCCGTTTTAAATAGGCGCTATCGCCAATTAAATTACGTATGTCACGCTCAGAAAATTCAATGATACGTTTTACCACTGCGTAAGCTTCCGGGTGCACCGTGGAGTTGTCCAGTGGGTTATCGCCGTTCACTACGCGTAAAAAGCCGCCTGCCTGCTCAAACGCTTTAGGCCCCATTCTTGGTACACTCAATAATTCAGTTCGATTCTTAAACGCGCCATTTTCATTACGGTATTGCACGATGTTTTCAGCCAGGGTCTGGCTTAACCCTGCCACTTGGGTCAGCAGCGGCACCGATGCCATATTGACATCAACCCCAACGGCGTTTACGCAATCTTCCACCACAGCGTTAAGTTTTTTGGCCAGCTGGCTTTGGCTCACGTCGTGTTGATACTGCCCCACGCCGATGGATTTAGGATCAATTTTCACCAGTTCCGGCAGGGGGTCCTGTAATCGCCGCGCAATGGAGACTGCACCGCGCAACGACACGTCAAGATCAGGAAACTCCTTCGACGCCAATTCGGATGCCGAGTAAACGGACGCGCCAGCCTCCGATACCACTAATTTTTGTAGCTTCAGTTCCGCGTGGCGTTTCATCAAATCAGCTACCAACCGGTCTGTTTCACGTGATGCCGTGCCATTACCAATGCTGACCAGGTTTACGTTATGTTTTTCACTCAGCGCGGCTAAAATGGCAATGGACTGATCCCACTGTTTTTTAGGTACGTGTGGGTATATGGTCATGGTATCCACTACTTTACCAGTATTATCAACAACCGCTACTTTAACACCGGTGCGCAATCCGGGGTCCAGCCCCATGGTTGCTTTAGCGCCTGCCGGTGCCGCTAACAATAAGTCCCGCAGGTTTTGCGCAAACACATTAATCGCTTCGGATTCCGCCAGTTCTTTGAGGCGCATTTTCAGTTCGACATCAAGATGACTGAATATTTTTACCTTCCAGGCCCAGCGCACTGTATCCAATAGCCATTGATCCGCTGCACGACCCTGGTCGCTAATCTCAAAACGCTTGGCAATACTGCCTTCGCAAGGATGTCGCTCCAGTTCGTCTTCCTTTTCGATTTTTAGATTAATCGATAAGATGCCTTCATTCCGGCCACGAAATAATGCCAGGGCACGATGCGAAGGTATTTTTTCGATGGCTTCGCTATAATCAAAATAGTCGCTGAACTTTTCGCCTTCTTTTTCCTTACCTTTTACCAAAGACGAGACCAGTATGCCGCCTGACCACAAATACTCCCGCAACTCGCCCAGCAAACTGGCATCTTCAGCAAATTTTTCCATCAGTATCTGACGGGCGCCATCCAATGCGGCACCAGTGTCTTCAATGCCGGCGTCTTTATTGAAATAGGCAGCCGCCAGGGTATCAGGAACCTGGCTGGGGTCTGCTAGCAGGGCATCAGCAAGAGGTTCCAATCCGGCTTCGCGCGCAATTTGAGCTTTGGTGCGGCGTTTCTTTTTATAGGGCAGGTATAAATCTTCCAGCCCGGTTTTTGTCTCTGCCGCCATGATGGCGCTTTGTAATTCGTTGGTGAGTTTACCCTGCTCCTGAATGGTCGCCAGTATGCTGTCACGGCGCTCGTCCAGCTCACGCATATAGCCTAATCGTTCAGCCAGCTGTCGCAACTGGGTGTCATCTAACCCTTCGGTTACTTCTTTGCGGTAACGTGCAATGAAAGGAACCGTAGAACCTTCATCAAGTAATTGTATGGTATTAACCACTTGCTTTTCTTTAACACCAAGCTCTATCGCGAGTCGCGCACTAATTGGCCGCATAAACTATCCCTGCTCCATTGACTGATACATAATGAGTATTGAACCTAAGTTATTAAATAAACACCTTGGTTATAACCTTGGTTACATATTAAACCAAGGCTGTTTTAAGGCATATTGTTTGACCTAAACCGCTGAATAAAACCCGTGGATTCTACCATAATTTTAACCCAGGCTATTTATTTGTTCGTCGCTACCAGTGTGCGGTACCGATAAACACTTGACATTTCCTACGTACTGCCAGCCAAACGACACCCGCTAACTGTTTAAATCGATATTCCGCGCTACAATGACGGTGTGCGGGATTGTAACATTAAAATTCAGGCATATATCAAGTGGAAATTTATCCCGAAACAACGATGATAGCGGCTTGTTTGGTTATCCTTCGCGACAATCGCGCCACCCAAGGCATTCCCATATCTTTTGATGGGTTGAATATATTATATACAGCCCCGACAATACGTTCATGAAAAGCAAGCAAACCCTTAATTTTGACAACACCTATGCGCGATTGCCAGACGCTTTTTTCACCCGGCAGGCGCCCACACCACTAAAAAATGTACACCTGACAAATTTTAATCCGGCAGCCGCAGAATTAATTAACCTTGCGCCCCAGAATTTCAACGCCCCCGATATCAGAAGTGGCCGCAAGGACGATCAGATACTAGACGCGTTAAGTGGCACAACATTGATGGCTGGCATGGATCCGCTGGCGGCGGTATATGCAGGGCATCAGTTTGGCACTTATGTGCCTCGATTGGGTGACGGCCGGGCGATTTTACTCGGCGAGGTTCGCAATAAAGCCGGCCAATCCTGGGATCTCCAGCTTAAAGGTTCCGGTCGAACGCCCTACTCACGGGAGGGCGATGGTCGTGCCGTACTGCGCTCAACCATACGAGAATACCTGTGCAGCGAAGCCATGCACGGGCTTGGTATCCCCACCACACGGGCATTATGTCTCTTCAGTAGTGACGAGGAAGTATACCGGGAAACCATCGAAACCGGCGCGTTATTGTTACGCATGGCACCCAGTCACGTGCGGTTCGGGACGTTTGAGTATTTTTTTTATAACAATCAACATGAGCGCATTCAGCAACTGGCCGATTATGTGATCAAGGAACATTACCCCGATCTGCAACACCACACTGGCACGGGTGATTCAACTCAATATTTGGGGCTGCTCGAAGAAGTTATCAGCAGAACGGCGTTGCTCATGGCGCAATGGCAATCCGTGGGGTTCGCCCACGGCGTCATGAACACGGATAACATGTCCATTTTAGGTTTAACCATTGATTACGGACCCTTCGGTTTTCTGGATACCTACCATCCCGGCTTTATCTGCAATCACTCTGACCATTCCGGCCGATATGGGTTTGATCAGCAACCCGGCATCGGGCTGTTTAACCTAAGTTGCCTGGCACAAGCCCTGTTACCGGTGCTGGATAATAACCCGCAGCAGGGTGCCGAAAAAGCCAAGGCATTACTCAACAATTACCAGCATGAGTTATTAAAGCACTATGCCCGTTTATCCCGTGAAAAACTGGGACTGACTGAACAACATGATGACGACCAATCCCTCCATGCCGAATTATTGGATTTACTGGCTGAAAACCAGGTTGATTACACTCAGTTCTTTCGTAAACTCAGTGAATTTTCAAGCCAGCCGAACGAGAACAACAATGCCTTGCGGGACATGTTTATTAACCGGGAGGCATTTGATCAGTGGGCGGATTTATACCGTGCGCGACTCGTGGCTGAGAACAGTAATGACCAGGCGCGTGGACGAAAAATGAACACGGTTAACCCCAACTATATTTTGCGCAACTACCTGGCGGAAAACGCCATTCGCAAAGCCACAGAGCAACAGGACTACACTGAAATCGACACCCTGCTTAACCTGCTGCAAAAACCCTTTGATGAACAACCCGGCATGGAGCACTACGCCGCCACCCCACCTGACTGGGCGCAGCATATTCAGGTGAGTTGTTCCAGCTGATCGGCTAATGGTACTACTGAAACCACTCCGCTTTTCACCCGGCGTTGAATTACCGCTGACTAGTGACTGCTTTTAAAGTACCTTAATTACAAGTGGACATAAACCGGGCCGCTGCACCGCTACAGGGGTTTGCTTTAAATCCGGCATCTGCCTTTTTAGGCTCATGTGCCACGTAATTGCCCGCTTCCTCTATGGTGGCATCCGGATTCGGTGTCATTATATGAGTCTCGGGGGCAGCGCTGTTATCGACACCAATGCGGGGGTCCGATTGTAGCCTGGCGGTGTTGCCAGCGCCATCTGCACCCAACGACTTATTACTACCAGTATCAGACTGAGGCGCTTCGGTACCAAACCACAGATCCTCTACGGTTTCCCTTGATGCCTGGGGTTGTGTATCACGTCGCTTGGCTGAGCTATCTTTTCTTTGTGATAATCCCGCTGACCCCAACCCCAATGGCGCAGCCACTGCAGCGGCTTTTTCAGAGGGTAATGCATTTTTCGGGTTAGTTAAACCAGCGCTTTTTGTTTGACGATTGGTTTGACGAACGTTATCCGGCTGCTTAGTCTCTACCCAGCCCCTGGCTTTCTCTTTATTTGATACTGTTGATTTCTCTATTGATTTCCCCGAAGATTTTATGGCGGGCTTTGCTGAGGATTTGGTTGAGGATTGTTTCTTAGTGCTTGCCTGCGTTGCAGTTTTCTGTGTTGTGCTTGTGCCTGAGACAAGCGGCGTGCTTTCGTGCGTTTCACCGGAGTCCGACTGTTCCCGTTGTAGGTGTTGTTCCTCACGAAGTTGTTCTTTTAATTGTGCTTTCAGCTGTAATAATTCCTGTTCTTCCTCCTGCCGCTTAATCACCAGCTCTGCAATGCGACCCATCGCCCGGCTGTTGCCATGCTCCATTGCGCGCTCATACCAGTGCACTGCCTCATCGTAGCTTCGTGCCACGCCTCGACCACTGGCGTACATATTGCCCAGCAAATACATGGATTGAGGGTCGCCCTGGGTCGCCAGGTCGTGATGAAACTTAAACAGGCCGTTCGCGATGGTATCGTCCGCACTTGCAAACGATGCCAACGCGGCCAACAACATTGCTACATAAATTTTTTGCCACTTAGTCATTGCTGAGTCATTACTTGGTCATTGATCGTTATCGGAGTGCTAAAATATTAAGTCCATCGTTACGGTGAACACTTTACCACTTTCCACGGGGTCATTAAACAGGCCATGATTACCCTCCTCCGGATTTGCTTTCATCGCCTCAAACTTCAATGCAGTGCTGGATGCCAATTCATAACGCAAACCAAGTGCGGTTGAGTTCTGCTGCACCGCTAGAATATGTTTATCTTTTCCCTCATCGATTTCAGCATAGGTAATATAGGGCAATAGTTTACCAAAGCGATACCCAAAGGTGGCATACCAGGCCTTCTGATCCGCCAGTGCCGTTACTATATCTGAATCGGCATCCCTGAGCACATATTCCGAATAAACCACCAGGTTCTGCCAATCAAGTACAAACCCGGCGCTACTAACACTGCCTTTGGCTTCCTTGATACCAAATTCATCCACATCCACTTCTGTTTCGAAGTGCCCCAATCGAAACGTCAACGCATCAGACCGCAGCTCGACACTGGCACCGACCATATAAGCGGTGTTCAATGCAGCCAGCTCACCTTTTTTTTCCGCCGGTAACGCGTCATTTAAGTCGATGGCCCTCGCAGGTATAAATACATCGTGCAATCCGCTGCCATAATAAAACTGCAGCAGTAAATGGCTATCCCCGATGGTGGTATTTGCCAGAAAATTAATACCAGTAAGCGATGTAAGCGGATTTATTGAGTAAACTTCCTGGGGTGGCCGTACCCAGGGATAAGCATATCCAACGGATACATAATCAGACAGCACAAACAAGGGTAACTTGAATTTGCCTGCGTGTATGCTTAGATGCTCAGTTGCCTTGTATTTCACAAATGCCCAATCAGTCACCAGGTCAAAATTATCATCACCACCGCTGGAGATCAATTGCGAAACCAGTTGAATGCTTGGGTCTACATCCGCTGAAATTTGAAGCCCAAAACGGGTATCCCGCGTGGAAAAGGATACATCATCAGCGGCTAATCCACTGGCATAAATTGAATCCTTTTTATTGTCACCCTTGGTTGCCGCTGCGGTTAAAAAGCCACTCACGGTCACATTTTTCGGTGCATCAACCGCTAAGGCTGGCGCAATCATTAAGGCCGCAAGGACACTGAAAATTACTGTTGCACTGTTACTTGTTACGTTCGTTGTCACAACCAGGCTCCTGCACTTGTTATTTTGTATAATTTCGTTAATTAGTATTTGTTAATCAGAGCTTGTTAATTAGAGTTTGTTAATTAAAGTTTGGCTTTGTCTTTAACGCTCGTGCTTCATCAAATAACCATCAACTGCTGATAGGTGTATTCTCCGCCAAATGGATAAAAATAAAAGGCAATTTTCGATGTTATTAATGCCAACTATTACCACTTTGGCAAATGCCACATCAACGCAGCACTAATTAAGTACTAATTAAGCACTAATGAAGTACTAATGAAGTACTAACTAAAGTACTAATAAAGAAGCACCAGAATAACGATTTAATGTGGAGGAAATGGGTTGTTATCTAACAAATATCACCGTATACAGCGCCACAGCGGCGTTGGGTAAAATATCGCCAGCGTCGAGAGGGCAACCATCAGGAAAAGCAATGCGGAGGGTTGCCGGGCAAACGATTGCCCGTACCTTAACTGTTGTAACGAATGCAGAACGCAGCAGTACACCGGAAATTTCTCCCGGTGCCGGGCGCGCTGTCATTTAGGTCATGACAGCGAACTCGTTAGCACGCGCCATTATAAAGGTGCGTATTTTTCTTTCAAAACCCGTTTAAGTATTTTGCCGGTTGCCCCTTTGGGCAATGACGCCACTGCCTCGCTCTTTCTTGGTACTTTATAAGCGGCCAATTTCTGGCGACTGAATGTTTCCAGTTCAGCATGAGATAGCACCACCTGATCTTTTAAGACGTAAATTGCCATGACTTCTTCGCCATGCAACGCATCTGGCACGCCAATAACCGCCACTTCAACAATATCCGGGTGCGCATAAAGCGCCTCTTCCACCTCACGCGGGTACACGTTAAAGCCGCCACGAATGATCATTTCCTTTTTGCGATCAACAATGCTGATATAACCGGCTTCATCGCAGATACCGATATCGCCGGTATGAAACCAGCCATTGGAAAGCACCTCACGGGTTTCTGCCGGTTTTTGGTAATAACCTTTCATTACGTTAGTGCCTTTTATCACAATTTCACCGGGTTCGCCGTTGGGAAGTTCTTGCCCCGCGTCATCAACGATGCGAACCTCGCATAAGTCAATCGCTGGCCCTACGGTGCCCGGTTTACAGCCTTGAATAAAGTTATTGAAACATGCTACCGGGCTGGTTTCAGAAAGCCCGTAACCTTCAAGAATATCAATACCCAGTTGTTGTTTAAACCGCGCAAGTACCTCCACAGGCAAGGGCGCACCACCCGAAACAGCATATTTTAATGACGATAAACTCTCCGCAGTAATACTGCGATCATTTAACAAGGCAATGTACATGCTGGGCACACCCGCAAAAAAGGTTATTTTATGCTGTTTAATCAGTGTGGCCGCATCGCCGGGGGTAAACCGGGGTAGCAAGGCAATTGCAGCACCACTCATTAAGAAACCATTTTGAATGACTGTTTGTCCAAAGGAATGAAACAAAGGCAGCGCAGCAAGCGCGACATCACCCGGGCTAAACAAGATCAATTGTTCGTATTTTGACCGCATTAAGCGTTCTGAAACGTACCGGGCATTATCATAGATATTAAAATGGGTAAGCTCCGCCCCTTTGGGTCGCCCCGTTGTGCCGGAAGTATAAAGAATAACGGCCGTGTCATCGGCATTAGTTGCATAGGGCTGCATTGCTGACAATGCCGTGTCATTTTCCATTTGAAGCATCGACGTTCCCTGATCGACAACGTCCTTTCCTAATGTAATTTCACTATCGGGAGGACTGCAGGCAAATATAATTCCACAACCTGCGGTTTTCGCAGCAGGTGTGGCACGATCCAGAAAGGCATCCCAGACCACCAGTGCTTTTGCATTACTGTCTTTCAGGTGATAGGCGAGCTCATCTGCAACAAACAACACATTTAGCGGTACTACACGGGCGCCCAGATACAACACGGCAAAATAATTGATGGTAAATTGCGGAACATTAGGCAGCATGATAGCCACATGATCACCATAACCAATGCCTTTTTCCTGCAACACTGCGGCACAGGTGATAATCTGGCTTTTAAGCATCTGATAACTTAACACCGTGTCACCAGCGATGATTGCTGCCGCCTGATGATTGGTAGCAGCAGCATTTAACGGAATACAGGCAGCATTTAGGCTCATTTTGCGCTCCTTTGAGGAAGTTAAGGTAGTCTCCGGGAATGACACAATTGACTGGGCAATCAGCTTACACCAACCCTGGACATTTGTTAAATGCCCAGGAGTATAAAATCAGCCGTTCGCCCGAAAAATAACCATTGGCCGATCATCAATTGCAGTATAAGATACAGCGATACACAAGCACTACTTTAGGTACTATGTTTTTAGGTGCGCTGTTTTTAGGTACGATGTTATATCCGCTATTACGTTACAGTAAGGTATTACGTTAGGAGTCACATTGACGATTACAATCGCGATCACTTCAACCACAGCATCAAGTGTGGCATCAAACATGGCATGAACAATTGTCACCAATAAATTACTTATCGTTCACGCCCTATGCTTAGCCGCCACTCCATCCAGACTGACCGCCATGTTACGCTAACCTATTTTCGTACCGGCAAAGCCTCTGACCAGCGTCCACTGATCCTATTGTTGCACGGCCTGGGCAGTAACCACACCCGATGGCAAGAGTTTATCAAAAATACAACCCTCACACGGCACTGGAACTTCATCGCGCCGGACCTGGCTGGACAGGGTTATTCCATGGCACGTGGCGCTCACACCATGGAACAATGGGCGGATGATTTAGTGACCATTCTCCGTACGGAAGGTTACCAGCAAGCCATAATTGCCGGGCATAGCCTGGGCGCTCATACTGCCCTGATCTTTGCACAGCGCTACCCTGAGATGACGCGCGGTATGATATTGGTGGACCCACTCTCGCATAACAGCCTATCACCCTCGTTAAAATGGTTTCAACGACTTCGAGTAATTGGTTATTTAATGATATACCTGATTCGAATACTCAACCGTATAGGTTTGAAGCGCCGCCAAATACCCTATCGCAATTTGGGCGACCTGGATAAAACGGCACGGCAACTCATCGCACAAGGTGAAGAACAAAAAATGGTCGCGCTTTACACGTCAGTGTGGGTAGACTTAAAATTCAATGCAACTGCAAATTACCTGCAGTTTATCTACCAGGTGTTAAGACCACTGTCCGCATTAACACCAGTACACATACCAGTATTGTTGCTATTATCCAAAGGCTCTGTCTTTAGCAAAACGAGCCAGCCGCATGCTTTACTCCAGAACAGCAAAAATTGCACGGTTAATTTAATCGAATGCAATCACTGGTTGCTCACCGAAAAACCACAGGCGGCTCAACAGGCAATAGAATCATGGATCAACCAGGCGTTTGACGACTTAATCACAACAGGTAAATAATGTGGATTTAAAACAGCCTTAACAATCCTAACACATCAAACTTACGTACTCCGTTATCAATGAAATCATAAAAATAGAATTACCCGATCATATTGATACCTGTCAATGAAAATAGTTAACGCGTTGTTATACTTATGGGACAAGCTCCACAATATTCTTATTTAATTGACTTAGTACCTTGGTTATATTATGCAATACTTGCCTTTTACCCCGCCCTGTCGACAACTTGTAAGCAGCAAGTAAGTAAGACTCAATTAAACTTTGCCGGTAATACTAACCAAATAAGGAGTCACTCATGCCTAAAGTCAAACATATTTGCTTTGAGAGAATTCTTCCCCAGGATTTGCGCCGTGCAATCCGCTTTGAGAGCATCGGGGGTGGGCAAACCCGTGCCATATCCCCGATTGGCAAGCTATGGATCAACGGTTCGACCCTAAGTATAAGCTTTATGGGGGGAACTGCCGCACAGCACAATATTGTCAAACAGCATGCCAACCAATGGACCGAACACGCTAATTTACGCTTCGATTTTACCCGTTCAGCTAACACCAATATTCGTATCGCCTTCGAAGACGATGGTGCATGGTCTTACGTCGGGACGGACGCCAAAAAAGCACCAACCAATGAACCCACAATGAATTTCGGCTGGCTGGATGAAGCGGTGGTTTTACATGAGTTTGGACATGCCATCGGCCTGGCGCATGAACATCAAAACCCTTCTGGTGGCCTGCAATGGAATGAGCAGGCTATTATTGATGATCTCTCCGGGCCACCCAACCACTGGGATGAGGCGACAATTCGGCACAATGTGCTTAACAAGTACTCCCATGATCAGATTAACGGCACCGAGTTCGATCCTGAGTCCATCATGTTATATAGCTTTCCTGCAGATTGGACGCTTGATGGTTTTCATAGCAATGAAAACACGGAACTGTCTGAAATGGATAAAGCTTTTATCGCGGGGGAAAAAATGTACCCAGGAAAGGTGGTGCCATTAGTGGAGCTCCCGGTACAGGAGCTAATAGCCACAGCAGCCAGCATAGGACAGCCGTCTGAGGAGGATTTATTTGTGTTCAATGCTGCTTCTGCCGGAAGTTTCACTGTTGAAACTGAAGGGCAAACCGATCTGGTCATGAAACTTTTTGGCCCTGATGACCAAACCTTACTCATTGCTGAAGATGATGATAGCGGCCAGGGTTATAATCCAAAAATTAACGTGGACCTTGCCAGAGGAAGGTATTTTGTGCAAATCCGCCATTACAACCGTAGCAGAGGCACAGGCTCGTACGGTATCAAAGTATCTAAAACTTGATAGCACAACAATAACCGGGGCGATTTCAGCGGGGATCGCCCTTTGTCAGGAATGAGGCGCAAGACAGGCTTGATTGCTATTTGAGTCGACGTTTTAACCGGCCGGTTTAATCGACAAGTCTTCTAATGCCTGCTTTCGGCGCGTGACATCTTTTACCGCTTTTTTATAAAACGTATGCAGGGTTTTTTTCAAGTAAGGCGTTACTTTCTTATTTGGAATTTGCTTTAACACCGTAAATATCGCGAGCGCATAAACTATTTCATACTGTGATAAAAACGCCTGCCGATTCACTACCGGGGTTTGACAACTTCCGCACGAGCGAATGGTATTCACATGGGCACTGTTGGCGAACATCAGACCAAACCCCATAAATACTGACAACACCTCGGTCAATTGAGGCCAGTTTTCCGTTCCACCGGGTGGTGCTTGTTGTGCCGTTGAACCCAGGTAATGCGATAACGTATGGGCATAACTGGCAATTAATGCTTCCGGTCTCGCTAATAGTCCTGGGTCATATTGGATAGGAAACGTATTCTCGGCGTGATCAATTACCGGTATGATTCCCTTTGCGCCGCGCAGGCCGGATGTTTCGGCTAGCTGTGTTACGGTAATTGGTACAAAACTCTCTGCATCAACTAATTGACAGGGCCAGTGCCCCAGCCCGGCATATTCCTTGACTTTGCTAAAAATAAAATTAGCCTTATCGTCTCCTTCAGCCCCTTGTCCCTCGCCGGAAAAATGCTGGTTAGTGGGTGTCACCAACAATGTGTCGTTGTAAAACACATCGCTGTCGAAATTTCTTAGTGCCCAGGCATAGGTATCAAACAACCATTCTATGGTGTATTCATCCAGCAATTCGGTATTTTTAAATAAGCTTAACATTGATTTTCACTTTGCGTTCTAAATTTAAATTTTTTAAACAGAAATTAGAAAAGGTTAGATTACGTTTCAATTTCATGGCCAGATTCCCCGCTCTAAGGTGACCCTGGCAACCCGTTCGATTGACACCACTAACGCCGCGGTACGAAAATCGGGGCCGATCACCACGCCGCCATCCTGTTTGTCTTTGATTGTAGCGTTTTTAATTGTAGCATTAGTGACAATGGTATCTTTGGCAGTAGCATCTTTCTCAGTATGAAAATTGGTTAATATCAACCACCGTTTAATAACATTATCGACTGCGGCCTGCATTTTACGCTTCAGTTTCGCGTTGACCGTATCAATATCCCACTGCTGATTTTCATGGTTTTGAACCCACTCGTAATAACTGACCGTGACACCACCAGCATTCGCGAGTATGTCTGGAAGTACATAAATGTTATTCGCCGCAAGTATTTCGTCAGCCTGCGGGGTTATAGGCCGGTTAGCGGCTTCGACAACCAGTTTCGCTTTAATTCTGCCCGCGTTATCACATCGAATCTGATCACCCGTGGCAGCGGGTATTAAAATATCGCAACTCAACTCCAATAGCTCATCATTCGTGATCGTGAGTGTATCCGGAGTACCAACCACAGTACCATGTTCTTTCTTAAATGCCATTGCGGCACCCAGGTCTATGCCTTGTTCCGAAAATATTCCCCCCTGGCTGTCACTGATGGCGACGATGACTGCTCCGGCATTATAAAATGCCTGCGCTGCAACGCTGCCTGCCTGACCGAGGCCCTGGATTGCAACGCTTGCACCGTCCAATGAAGGCAATCCGCTAACGATATTTTTTGACAACAACTGTTGCGTGACAAACAGACAACCCAGCCCAACGGCAGTATATCGCCCCTGACACCCGCCTAAACCCAATGGTTTGCCAGTAACAATTGGGCGGTTATTTTGCCCTGGATGCAGCACATCATAGGTGTCATACATCCAGGCCATTGTGTGTTCATTCGTGTATAAATCAGGGGCCGGTATATCGGTAAACGGACCAATAAATTCACTCAATTCTGAGGTAAAGCGCCGTGTGATCCGGCGTAGCTCTGTTTCACTCAATTGTTTTGAGTCACAAATTACGCCCCCCTTGGCACCGCCAAAAGGTATATCAATTAACGCACATTTCCATGTCATTAATGACGCCAGGGCAATGGTTTCCTCCAGTGTTAGCCCCGGGTGAAATCGTATACCGCCTTTCCCCGGACCAAGAACATGATTGTGCAAAACCCGGAAACCGGTAAATGTTTGCACGGAGCCGTCGTCCAGTTCCACTGGAAAACAGAAACTAACCGTACGTTTGGGCATGAGCAAAAAATCAATCAGCCCTTTTTTCAAGTCCGTTATATACCGGGCGGCGCGTTGGAATTGAATCCGGCCACTGGATATGGGGTCCAGGGTTTCGCGTTCCAGTTCACGATGACAATCCGGCGTTGCCATGGTCGTTGTATGATTACTGGTGCTTTCGGTCATTGATTGCTCCCGCCCAAAATGATCAGATTATGTTTTGTGCATCAATATACCCAAAGCGTTTAGGATTTAGGCTTTATTGCTGTCCTATTTCTGTCCTGGCGGCGTTGTCTACAGGGATGTAGGCAAGGGGCGTGAGCAGGATGCGGAAGCTTTGAAATTCCTCGCAATAGACCGGCTAATACTCGTCATTTCGGCTTTCTTAAAGAACCTACTGTTGGTGCCAGAACAAAAATATGACGCGCACTAAATACCTAAATCCTAAACGCTTTGGGTATATCAGCTTAAAAGCGGCACAAACCCACGTTACAACCGTGTTTGCCAGGAGGTTACCTTGGTAAGAAACCCTGCCTGTTTTGAGAACCCCAGCGTTACGGTATGTGAGCTGCGTTTTGCGTAAATGGATTTGATGGGGTCCGATTCAAATACGATTCCGTCAACAAACAGTCTGGCGGGCCTTTTGTCGATCTGTTCAAAGTCTATTTTAATCTCACTTCGATCTGACAAAATAATGGACCCCAACGGCGCCTTATTGACAACACAGGCCATTGGCGTTACCTGTAGTACCGGCACGCCGGGAGTGATGATTTTGCCCCTCAACGCCAAATTATAACCAGTGGACCCTTGCGGTGTGCTAAACAACATACCATCGCCGACGATCATTGTTGACTGTGGGTTTTCATCAATATGCAGATGCATACGCAGTGTTTGTCCGGAAGCACGCTCTACCCATATGTCGTTGAAACCGTAATGGCGTTCAACATTATCATTAACAAAGGTTACGCCAGCCTCAACCAGCCAAAGCGACTGATATTCGATTTCTTCTTTTAATAAAGTGACCACGTTTTCCGATTCATCAAGCGTGTTCATTAAAAAACCGCGTGTACCGGCATTGATGCCGATAAAGGGCTTGCCATAATCCCGGTAGTTTTTAATTGAATACAACATCGCACCGTCGCCGCCAATTGGCACCACAACATCCGCATTTTTAATGTCGTCAACGCACTGTATTTCTTCCTGAATGAGTTCGCTGGCCAGCTTCTGAGCATTTGCGATACGCTTAGAGGCCGTTGGGGATTCAACCAAATAATACTTCATTCGCCATCTCCATGAATTCGATCTCGCCAAACCTGACATACCCTTTGTCCTGAAATTTTAAGCCATTTTAGTATTGGTTTAATAATTCTGGTTTTATAATTCCGGTTTTATAATTATGAATTATTGTGACCGCTAATCACGGCGTGCAACGGTTTGGTCTGTTCAAATTGCTGCAACTGTTCAGGTGTCGCCTTGGCCTGAAAGCGCTGCTTCCACTCATCAAATGGCATGCCGTAAATAAGCGTGCGAGCTTGATCGTAGTCCATCTCTACCCCTTCTTGCTGGGCGGCTCCCAGATACCATTTGGACAAACAGTTGCGGCAGAACCCCGCAAGATTCATCAGATCAATATTCTGTACATCAGTACGGCTCTGCAAATGTTCGACCAAACCACGAAATGCAGCCGCTTCAAGTTTAATACGGGTTGTTTCATCCATTATTCGTCCTTACAATTCATTATATTAAATCATTTATGGTTAACGATCTGTGTTTAAAGACTGTAGCAAAGACCTACAGCTTAAAGACCAGCAATTCATGCCGCTTGCAATGTCTATTTTAACCTGAGATTTGGAACAATTATAGGCTTTATGGTTTTTCACAAGACTTTAACCTAAATTAATCAGTTGGCCGTGTATCATCTAAGATCAAATTATACCACCTCAGGAAAGCCAAAATATCGATCAAAACCAATAAATTATTCGCTTAATGGAGTAAACAGCGTCAAAACACCATTATCGAGTTCAGTTGGTCACGTTCCCTGGGGGAAATGAATACAGCGACGGTTTGGCGACCAGGTCATCACCTACCTACGGGCGGCACTAAATTAAGAGTCTTTCAATTCAGAATCATCGATCGAGCGCTTTAAGCGCCGCATAAGAAAATTGCTGGAATGCTCTTCGCCGGAGAAGACGTAATTAAAGACATTATAATTATTCACAAACCAGTCGACATGTCGTTTTGTACCATAGCGTGCACATAATAAAATTCGGTCACCAATCATTATTTCGGTATTATCTTTCGGCAACAGTATGTCCTGTTGTTGACGCTTGATTAACAATACAATGCAAGGCAGACGATCTTCACGATTTCGTGGATCCAGCAACAAGTAATCAATACTGACTCGCTTGCCATCGGTTATACCTGCAACTAACGCCGGCGCTTCTGTTGCTAACACATTTAACATCCATTTATGTGGTGCCACATCCTGAGTGATGCCACTGATGCGACTCACCAATTCGTTGGCCCAATCATTGCGCTGCCTGCGGATTTGCGTAAAAAACTGATCCATAATCGGCACCGTAATGAACGCGAATATTTTATGGGCTATAATACTACTGCGCTGCATAATCAGGTTCAAGTTTGCAGCGGCAAATATTGAATCGTTAATCCGTTTATTTTGCCGAGCCACTATAAACAGTTCCGGCTTCAGCTCGCGGGCGGTCATTATAATTGACAAATTGTTGGCATCATCATCAGTGCCTGCGATAATGCCAACGGCATCCTGTATTTTTGCCTCTTCCAGAGTCACTGCTTCCGTGCCCCTCCCCACAATTCCATCTTCTGGAATTCCCGTTATCTCCGGGGTAGCCTCAATCACGGTTACCGGCAGACCTTCTCGCTCCAGTTTTTCATAAACCGCCTTTCCAAAACGCCCAAACCCACACAGTATCCAGCGACCCCGTGGTGGAAATAGCGGCTCGCTCAGGCCTTCATTGGGTACGCCCGCCATCCACTCATACAACAAATAAATTCCCGGCGAGTGTAGTGCCAATGCCAAACGTCCTGCGAACGTATCAAACGGGTTTATAATGCTGTCGGTCCCAAAAGAGGCAATGTTTTCCTCTGCGTCGCGTGTTTCTGCCCTTGCGATAACCTGTAATGAGGGGTTTAATAACTTGCCAGTGATCGAAATTTTCAGATTAACATGATCCACATTGGTTAAGGCAACCACACCGGCACAACATTTATGCTTAAGTCCTGCCTTTAACAAGATATCCGGCTCCGCCGCATTGGCACAAAACCCGGGTGCATATAACAGCAGGTCTTCCAACTCAAGTGCATTGACACGTTCCTGGTCTGCATCAATGACCACTGAACGAATCCCGGCATCAGACAATGCCCTCACTAATAAGCTACCGGTATCACCGTAACCACAAATCAAATAAAACGGCTCGTTAATGCTCCGCACTGCCCTTCGAAAGGCATTTTCTTTCATCAACGTACGAAAGGCTGGGTCCTGTATTAGCGATAACAATGAACCAATTGCATACAACCATGCGATGACAGTGCCATAAATCGTAACAATCGCCCAAAGCCGTTGCCCATTGTTAAAGGGATACGGGATTTCGCCAAACCCAATGGTCGTCCCCATAAAACTGACAAAATAGAACGCGTGGAAAAAATCCATTCGCCAGGGGTTGCCCTGATTATCCGTGCCTGATATCAGCACAAAACCCAACACCGAAATTGCATATATGCAAATCAAAAAGATTAGCGGTAAATGCATCCTCCTTAGCAGCACAAAGATTATATTGTGCATAAGTATTCGCTCATGGGATATTTCATGATGTCATCGGAATGGGTTAATTGGCATTGTTTTATTACAGATATTATTGCAGATATAATTGCAGGTTTTGTAGCTGGCCTTATCGCCGCACCATCACCGTTTCAGTAATGAACAGTACAACCGAGGTTATATTTGCCAATAATGCACCGCCTGATAAGGACACAATTGCGGCCATCACCTCGGTCGTCAATCCGGTATTGGTAACATGGACCACGATACCCCAGACCAGCGCCGCCACAATTAGCTGCAGATCGGCAACCAGACTGGTCGCCAACAGCACGGCCCCCAGATGCGTGCGGTCGCCAAATTTTAAAACGGTTGCGATAACACTGATAACGATCGCGGCAAATAATTCATACACATTATGGTGCTCAGGTTTATCGATATCCCCGAGGAAAAAGCCAAAGTTCAGCGTCAACGCCAACACGATAAAAAAGGCGAAAATGACTTTCTCAAGATTCATTATAATCCTCCGGGTATCAATCTGGTTTCTTGTGTAATTATTTCATTCAGCAGTAATCGCGCCGGTTAGACTATTATGTTTTAATAACAAATGCCATATATATTGCAATTGATGAGCGTCAACGTCGCCACCAGACCCCAGGCACTCGCAAACGGCAACGTATCATTTAAGGTGCCGCTTCTATCATAAGCCACACAGCATGATCCGATGGAAAATGTTGCCACGCCGTCCCCTTGACGTAAACTTGCCGACCATTTGTGTTAAATGGCAGCACACCCCATAACGGCAATATTCACCATAATATTCAATGCGTTATAGATAATCAACACATTGCATAGTGCTTTATGGATAATTGCATGAGCTGACGGTATCCATTAAAATAAGCTGATCGTTTTTTTCGCTATTGCATGGCACGCAACCAACGATTGATACAACGACGAACCGTGGCCAAAATTACCGATACCAAACGCATGTTCAATTCTCGACACACGTTCAATCACAGCGCTATTAATTGGCAAAAGCACTTAACGCGCAGACTGGCGGCAACGATGTACACTTTATTAAAAATCACGAAATAGAGCACAATGAAAAACGAAAATAATTTTATGATGGCCGTTATTCTAAATGGCATCGCACAATTGGAATACGACCGCAATAAACCTTTACCTGACCACCAGGCCCTTTATCTTGATAAAATGGACCATAAAATGGACCAAGGTATTTTATTGGGTGATATTTCAGTAGGAAACCCCGATATCAATCAGCGCGCACAATTTGTTGCTGCAAATCTGGTACACGCCATTAAGGACGACGAGGAAGCGACGGCCGCCTCGTTGTGCACTTACCTTGCGATACGTTTGCCGGAATTAAAACAGATTAACATTGAAGATGATAAGGGTGATATTTCCATTGAACTTATTTTCGATAGGCCGTATCAGCAGCAGGTACCGGTTAAGTTTCTTCACTAGTCAGACTATACCAAAGCGTTTGAGATTTAGGTATAGTCCAATCAGGGAATCAGGTTGGCTTTGTCCCCCACTTTCCAGACCGGATGTTTTTGCATAATTTGCAGGAAAAGATGACTGTTTAAAAGTTCGTTTAACCACTTTTGTAACTGCTGATAGGGTGATGAGAAAAACCACACTTGATCAACAAAAGCAAACTGTCGAATAAAGGGAAACACCGCGATGTCGGCAACCGTAACGCGCTCCCCCATTAAATAGGGGTAGTCCAGCAACGTCATCTCCAGGCGCTCCAGAAACCCCTCTCCCAGCTGTCGGTAGTGAAGCTTGGAATGTTCAGGGAAGCGATCAGCGTATTTATATTGATCGAGGTGAGCTTTAAAACCAACATCGTTATCTGCAATGAGTTGCTCGGCGTCATTCAACGCGGTCTTATCAGAAGACGCAAGCAACCATTTATCCGGGTCGTTATGCGCAAGCGCCCACCTCATCACATCCAGGCTCTCGTCGATGACCGCTCCACCAGGCAACACCAATACCGGCACCGTTGCTTTAGGCGAATGGCGCAGCATGTCCGCTGGTTTATCGCGTAGCAGTATTTCACGTAACTCTACTTTTACCCCCGAATAATGAATTGCCATACGTGCCCGCATCGCATATGGGCAACGCCTGAACGAATATAATATGGGGTTGCTTGAATTAGGGGGTAATTCATTAGGTGACAACATTACTATCCTCGTAATATCTACAATGGGAAATCATTCATTGCTAACCTGAGTTAATGTATGCTTCTCAAAAAACAAATCGCGCACCACAAGCAAGGCCCATTTATCACCAAACACATCCAGGGCACTGGCCACAGGGCAACATGACCGGTTTAAACACCTTACGTTGTATTCACAATTTCTTCTGTTTTTTCATCGTCTTATGGAAGCATTCTTGTAACACCGGTTTAGTAGTACTTTTGGTTGTATAAATATGCCGAAACGATCTTTGACCACATCAGCTTATAGCACTATAAATAGGTGCATACTTAAATTATCAACAAATGTGACTTAGAAACATAGATTTCTTGAAAACATTTCTTGAAAACATAAATATCGTAGCAACATAAATGACCGACAACCAAGGAGATACGGCATTGATTTTAATAAACTGCACTACCGACCCAATCAGCGGGAACGACATAGAGAATGTTCACGGCTACCCCAGCTATACGGACAAAGGTAACGAAACGGAATTAACCGTCTATTTCGAGAACGAATTAAACAAACAGGCATTTTTAGACATACCACTAAAACCGCCTATTGGTGAATTAAACGTGAATTTCGATAATCCTACTGACGTTTTTTACGATATGGGGTAAACTCCCGTTTAATAAATGGCGAATAAACTGCGACAATGATACTGCAACGATAACCATACGGGTTAGCCCGTATGGTGCAATAATTGACCATCACTATCAAAAATCGATACATTTACCGTCAGCCCCTTTCTCAAGCTTTCAGTGACAACACAGAAGTCCTCGAATAGCGTCAGGCATCGCTTAGTGCGCGATGCAGCGGGCAGCGCATCGTTGTTTAGTGTGATGCGCACACTTATCTCACCCAGTCGTAGACGCTGATTCTCATTTCTCACTAATTTACAGGTGGCTTCCGCTGTTAAGCTGTTTTTGGCTGCCTTATCTTTGGCAATACAAAATAACAAACTGGCACTTAAACAGTTCGCCACAGCCGCAGCAACGAGATGCGATGCATTGGGGCCCGTTTGACCACCAAGTGGCGGCGGCTCATCCAAAATCAAGTGCGCAACACTGCCTAAATTAAAATTCACATTAAATGCATAATCGCTTTGATGCTCAAGCTCAATGGTGAAACTGGTTTCATCTGTCATAGGGTACCTTCATTTAACGGACAGGGTCATAAAACAACCTCACCCGCGATCACATGATAGAGCGATTGTGTTATCGGTCTGCAATCGATTTATTTAACATAGTCAGCTAAAATTTACGTTGATGGTCCACTTATGTTTCCGGATGGATTACTTCGCTGCACCGCATCCTGTTTACTCTTATGTAATAACCGATCCAGGGTATCAAACAGGTTGCTTTCCAGCTTCGACGACTCTTTGCGTTCTATTGCACGCTCGAGGTGCTCAACCAGCTGTGTTCCGGTTTTTTTTAGCTGATCGGTTACACCTTTTTTAACGATGCGTTGTGCGTATCGAAACACCCGTTTTAGCTCCCGTAACTCAATACAATCTTCTTCTGCAGCTTTTACCGCTATTTGGGCATATAGCACATAGCGCTCGTCAACATGGCCCTCAAATTCAATCGAACGATGCAGTAGTTTTAATGCCTGTACGAGCCGATCTTTTTCCGGAAATTCCAGCAACAATTTGGCATGATTATAAAGTGTCTGGGCATGGTCACCCGCCAGTTCGTACTGCTCCAGCGCCTTTTCGTATTCTGATTCTTCGGTATATATACGCGCCAACAGGTAATGCGCCTTGGTATTCGAGGGACTAATGGTTAGCGCGTCTTCTAATAAATGTCGGGCCTGAGCACACCAGTCTATTGGCCTGTCGTGCCTGGCATTGAGATAGACTACCGCCAGATTGATGAGTGGATCAGCAAATGTTTCAGGCAAATGAGTCTCATTAGACCAACGTAAAAATTTAATCGCCATGCGGTTATTACCGATAATGTAATACGCACGCCCCAGTGCATTTTGCGCACTGCTGTGTGCTCTGGCATAGGCTTGCCAATCGTCAATATTTTCACGCTGATTCCAAATCCACTTTTCGTCGGATTTAATACCCAATAACTGATTATCACGTTTTAAAGCGAGCTTCGGACTGTCCCCATCTCGCCAGGTTTTTTCCCGTAACAATTCCAAGACTTCGGTCCGTACTATCGTTCGGGCGCTTCTGGCCAGTATTAATTTACGTTTCTGATCCCGGGAGTATTCCACTCGACGACCGGCCTTCGCCCTAAGCCCCTCTAAAAACCCAACTGGTTTGTTAGCGACAGCCGACCCAATGTGCATTAACTTTCTAATTTCATTGAGCGCGATGCAAAGTATTCTAAAAGCGCCGTTTTGCCCCGCCAAATAATCTCTGGATTGCGCCAACGAAATAGCATAACGGTATCGCACAGTACGTTCAAAATCCGGTTTTTTATTCAGCAGCGCCTGAAAATGCGTGGACTCAGCAAGATCACGTGAACGCATCATCCTTAGTAAATACGCATATTGATCTGCCGCTTCACGATTACGCCCCAGGCGCCGCAACAAGGTCGCGGCGCTAAATCGGGCCATCCAGTTGGCAGGATCATGGCTCAACGACTGTTTTAGCATGCGAAAGGCTTGGTTAAAGTGCGCCTCCGGACCTGCCTCACCGTGACTGCCTGCTAGCAACTCCTCGGCATTTAAAAACTCGCGCAAACTTTTCCAGTTCGTTGTCACTGCTGAACTTGCATTGGCAAGCGCAAATTGAATGGCGACGTCACGCACCACTCGTTGGCGCGCATTGCTGCCGGTTGCACTAGATTGAAACCCCCGTCCACCTAGCGGTGTTCCATCCCGTTTGCGTTTTTCGACCCAAAGCGAATAAGCCTGATTATCATCCGATGTTAACGCCCCCATTAGCAAATACTCATACTGGGGCTCAAAGAACCTGGCAATATAAGAAAATATCTGGCGGGGACTAAATGATACGAGCCCAACTTTTACCGGTGTCTCGTCAACAAATTCTTTTAATTTGGCCACTTCCCCCAAGGGAATTTCCACGCCACACGCTTCTGCTACGCCAATAACGTCGATACTGCTATTATCTTCCTGTTCGATGGCCCGAATTTCACGACCCAGCATCAGCGATAAACCTTCGCTACTGGCTAACTGCTCTTTTTGAGTGACGCTCTGATCAAGAAGATTTATACCCACGCCAGGCCGTTTACGTAATGTGCCTCTTAGCCAGCGAATTGCAATTACCAGTATATATACAGCGGTAAAATAAACCCCGATCTGAAACAACACCCACCCCGCTTTTCGAAGCTCTGCAGTATACTCGCCGATGGACGCCTCAAAACCAATGTTTCCATCAATTAACTTAAGCATTTCATTTACTTTATTAATTTGCTCAATATCCTTGGTGCTGTCCCAGGTTTTAACCTCATCCTCCAGCAGCTGCTTCGCCTGTTCCAGGTTACCTGCATCAATGTAGCGATTTGCCGCCGTTTCCAGCGCATTAAACTGGGTATCGGCACGCTGCTGCCCTTCCAGTAACGTACGTACAAATTCGAGTTTTTGCCGGGCAGCAATAATCAAGGAGGAATGGGTCAACAGATCCCAGGCCGCTATTTCCTTAATCAGAAGTTTTTCCGCCTCTTTAACCCTACCTGCCTTGATATATTCATCAACCGCTGTTTGCACAGCGTCGTAGTGAGCTTTAAGTTTCGGCGGTAACGTAATTGTATGCTCTTGGGAAAATTCAGCAGGCTGTGGTGCTGCAGCGAGGCTGGTCTGAAAAAAAGGGCTAATACTCAGAATTGAGACAAAAACAAATACAAGGCACAGTGTAACGCGTTTGAATGGCGCCTCAGACATAATCACTGTACCCCTCCATAGTATGTAATACGTCTAATATACCCAAAGCGATTGAGATTTAGGTGTTATAGCACGCCCCTTTTTGTCCACAGCGTCGTTGCTTCTCCTTACATAGAATGGCTATGCTGCGTCGTCGCGTCTCGCTGTAAACAAAAATGATCGCACTCTAAACACCTAAATCTCAAACGCTTTGGGTATAGTTCTTGTCTTAGGTCATTATATAATTATAGACAGCTATCCGTATGTGTCACACACTAATTGATTTTAGAAGAACGCCAACATACGCGTATTCTACCGGCTGCACACACTCTGCCCCAGGCATGATGTTGCTGATTCCACAGCATCAACATCCACAACAGCAACTACGGGGAAAAATGTATCACGATGGGCCTATAAAACCAGTACGTCGCACTGCCAAATATATGCGGGAGAAACAGTACACACAAACAACGCAATCTGTTGTTTAACGACAAGCACTCATCAACAACGCGTAACCGTTAGTCTCAATGTTTACCAACAGACCAGACCGGACAAACATCCAATCACTCGTATTGTGCTCCACAGTGTGAACCCAATATCACAAGACAACTGCGCCCCACACTATTCTTTAGTGGAGGACTCATCGCCCCTGGTGATTTTTAAAGGAGTATCCGCATTTTGAAATAACTGGTTTTATCTGGGATTCTGTTCTGGGAAATTTTCTGCACGTTGGCGGTCGAAACTTATAAGCAGAACAATAGCTTTCGCCACTCGGTTTAACTTTAAGAAACACGCATTTAAAAGGTAGCTTGCAACATTCTCCGCAATTATTACAACTACCGGTTCTATGTTTCTCTACAGGTAAAATAGACGTAAAAGTTCTTGCTAGTTTGTCAATCATTAGTTTATTACTCAGGCAATTCTTGAATCGATCGTGACATCGGTTAGGTATTTACAAATGAGACTAACGCTACGCACTGCTTGACGATTTAATTCATCAAAATAAATAGGGTTAAGAGACACCTGAAATACGTAAGAGTTGTATTATCAATTGAAAATTCAACCTTTGCAAACACTTAACCACCATTATTGGTGTTGTGTTTAGAGGCAATTTGTAGTACTAAGCCGTTGTTAGTTTGGCGCTGGATTTGCAATACTCAATGTTTAAAACCCCCTGCCTGAATGCGCTCCAGTTCATCATCATTAACCATAATACAGTATTGGTATAGTGCGCCTCATATTCTATACCCGTGGCGGTACGTTGAGCGATGGCATCATCACGCCACAGACAGAAAACCTTAAGTGCGTAAACCTATTTAAAACATTATGTTGATGGTGGCTGATTGACCAAGCCCCATAACACAATAACAGATAAAAATACCATTCTTTATACCCAATAAGATAATTTATTTCGGCGGTTAACCAAGAACACGATGATCGGGCTGGTATAAATAACCCAGAAATATCGGGGTAATTACGCTGACGACAATAACTTTATAATCGTTATATACCTAAATTTCAAACGCGTTGGGTATATCCTGCGCTGACACAAAATTGAAAGTGTCGATACTAATCGATGCGCTGACGCTGTAAATGCTTTGCATGAAAGGCTAAATGCTCACCAATAAATGAAGCAACAAAATGGTAACTATGATCATATCCATCCTGAAACCGGATGGTACTGGCAAGTTCATGCTTGTCGCATACAGTAATAAAGTTTTCGGTTAGCAATTGCCCTGATTCGTAAAACTCATCCGCTATCCCCTGATCAATTAACAGGTTTTGACAGGTAGCCCCGGCGTCCACCAGGCAAGTGGCATCATATGTTTCCCAAAGCGCCCGGCCGTCATCTTCGCCTAAATAGGCCGTAAAACAGCTTTGGCCCCATGAACAACGAGTAGGATTACAAATAGGCGAAAAAGCGGAAACAGAGGCATAATCACCAGGATTCTTTAAGCCACAAATTAATGCCCCATGCCCTCCCATGGAATGACCACTGATCGACTTGCAGTTTGGTATCAACGGCAAAGTTGCTTCCAGCAAAGCGGGTAACTCCTTGGTCACGTAATCATACATCTGATAATGTTGAACCCAAGGTTCCTGAGTGGCATTCACGTAAAAACCGGCTCCTTTGCCCAGGTCATAGCGTGCTTCAACATCTGCAACAATGTCGCCACGTGGACTGGTATCAGGAAAGACCAATGCAATACCCTGCTCTGCGGCATAACGTTGTGCACCTGCTTTTGTACGGGCGTTATCATCAGTACACGTCAGCCCGGATAACCAGTACAACGCCGGTACGCGCTGTACGCTGGCTTGTGGTGGTAAATAAACCGAGAACGTCATTTCACAATCGCAGGCATCTGATACGTGCGTATATCGATTGAGGTATCCACCGAATTCCTTAATGCTTTCAAGCTGAGTTACTTGCGTGTTATTCATTTTAATTGTCCTAAAACAGAATGACCGAGCGAATACTTTTACCGGCATGCATCAGGTCAAAAGCCTCATTGATTTGTTCAAGTGGTAACGTGTGTGTTACCAGGCTATCCAATTCAATCTCGCCAGACAAATAACGATCAACATACCCTGGCAATTCCGTGCGCCCTTTTACGCCGCCAAATGCGGTTCCTTTCCAGGTTCGTCCAACCACCAGGTTAAACGGGCGAGTGCGTATTTCCTGGCCTGCACCCGCCACCCCAATGACGGTCGATACCCCCCACCCCATATGAGTGCACTCCAACGCATCACGCATCACTTCAACATTACCAATACATTCAAACGAGTAATCAACACCACCATTCGTCATCTCCTGAATATATTCGCTAATGGAACCTGATACCGTTTTCGGATTAATAAAATCGGTAGCACCCAAGGCTTCTGCAATTTTCCATTTTTCGGGATTAATATCAATCGCCAAAATTCGTTCCGCCTTAGCCATCACAGCCCCCTGTATGCAGGACAACCCAATTCCGCCCAAACCAAAAACGGCCACCGTTGAACCTGCCTCTACTTTAGCGGTATTGATGACCGCGCCAATGCCGGTTGTGACACCACAACCCAGTAAGCACACTTTATCAAGTGGCGCCTTAGCATTGACTTTTGCTAATGCAATTTCAGGGACGACAGTATACTCAGCAAAGGTGGAACACCCCATGTAGTGATAAATGTGTTTTCCATTTTTTGAAAAACGACGTGTTCCATCAGGCATAAATCCTGTCCAGACCGTGGATGCAATTGATTGACATAGATTGGTTTTAGTAGAATGACAGTACTCGCACTCGCCGCATTCAGGGATATACAATGGAATCACATGATCACCTGGCTGAAGGTTTTTTACCCCCGCGCCACATTCCACAACGATACAACCGCCCTCATGCCCAAGCACAGAGGGAAAAACACCTTCAGGGTCATTACCAGACAATGTAAACGCATCGGTATGACATACGCCACTTGCGATCACCTGTAATAACACCTCCCCTTCCCCAGGGCCATCAATCTCAATTTCCTCGACGCTCAATGGCTTGTTTGCCTCCCAGGCAACCGCTGCACGTATTTTCATTATATATACTCCGCGTGTGGTTTCTTTATCGATAGTAACGCTATCTACTTCCCCGTCAATATCGCGACCAATACAGCATTCCCGGTATTAGAAAGCAATATTATTGATCGTAATGGCTTTCGATTTAGTGCAATTTTCCTGTTAAGATTGCACATTATCACATTGCCGGGTATTCCATCCAGAGTAGCAGACGACAAGCGTGTCACATAATAACAACAAACAATTGACGCATAATGCTCATACGACGAGCAGTACCGCCTTTCCCTTGTGCATACTCATCAATGACTTTGAAGGCCCGGTAAATGTCGGCAGCATATTTCGCATTAGCGATGCACTGGGCGCACAGGAAATTTATCTATGTGGCAACACCCCCACCCCGCCGAATCGAAGAATCACCAGAACGGCCAGATCAACCGAGCGATTCATACCCTACCATTACGCAGAAAGTGCGGAACAAACCCTCGCTCAACTGCGCGCCAATCATTACACTATCATCGCTCTGGAATTAACCACAACAAGTGTCGACCTTGCCACGCTGGCGTATTCCAATTTTGAAAAAATATGCTTAATTGTGGGTTCTGAAAATCTGGGAATTTCGCCCTCGTTACTAAAACTTGCAGACCATAGCATACATATCCCCATGCTCGGCAACAACTCCTCCATGAACGTAGCATCAGCCTGTGCAATTGCTGTTTTCGAAATCACAAAGCAACTTAGCGCATCACGATAGCATCCAATAATCTTCTTAATGAGTTAACAACCATTTATTGAACGCCACGCCGTGACACGTCGGTTTCACTCGCATTACGCTTACGCACGTTTTACACGTACAATCCTAGCCCAATCATTTTATCACCAACGACTGCCAGATTCTTTAATCAGTCCAACGAATGCTTGGTTTATTTTTACTCAAGCGGCTTTAAATACGCTGTTACAATATTATTGGCCATCAATATTTGTACATCACTATTTGTACATCAATATTGGCCCCTCAAATGACGACAAACATGTGATTATTGAAAACACCTCAGCTGTAATTTTCCAGTAAACCCTACCCGCGCATACTTACCTACGCCAAACACAACCGCACTGCCAAAATGTAAGTGTCAGCACACTCATTCACGCAGTGCCCTATAAGCGATAACTTGTAGCGGAATTCGTTAATGAATATTCTACCCGGTTGGCAGGACCCCAATTACCACGCATACCTAAACCTGGTAGTCGCCATACTGCTGTCAATCGGTACCCTATTATTAATCCTTAAGCTATTCACAAAAACGAAAGTTATTGCCGGTAAAATATGGAAAACCTATGTACCTTGGTATGTTATGCTACCAATCATATTTTTTGCGGTAGGTTCAACACATTTCATCTTTGTTTCAGCGTTATTTTTGCTATCCATTGCCTGCATAAAAGAGTTTACTAAAGCGACAGGCTTACATCAGGACTGGCAATTCATGTTAGCCATTTACAGTATCGTTGGACTTACCTATTACTTTGCGTACACCTTGAACTACAGCAATTTTTTGGCTATCCCACTCTATGCCCTCGCACTATTAATAATTCTACCCGTGTTTCTCGGGCATTACAAAAACATGCTTCAGCGTGTAGCCATCAGTTGTATTTGCGTATTATACCTTGGCTGGTTCCCTGCACACCTTAGCTTCTTTGGCGATGATCCCAGCCGCTTTGGTTTCCTGCTGTTCCTGATTATCGGCACTGAGCTCAATGATGCTGCGGCCTATTTGTTCGGCAATGCCATGGGGAAACGTAAATTGTTACCCAACATAAGTCCAAATAAAACCATCGAAGGCACATTAGGCTCACTACTATTTACAACAGCCTATGTATTGACAATGTCCACGTATTTTCCGCACTTTTCCATCACGGTTGTTGCAATCAGCATAATTATTATCTGGGCGGGTGGCACAATGGGCGACCTGGTAATTAGTTACATTAAACGAGACATTGGTATTAAAGATATGGGAACGCTAATTCCTGGCCATGGCGGAATTCTGGACCGCGCAGACAGCCTGATTTTAATTTCGCCCATCTACTTTAATGTAATCGCTAGTTATTACACGTTAACCTAGTGTAGTGTCGTTAATGACTATTCCACTGCAATATCAACGGAAACTGTAGACATCAATGAAAACCTGGACCTACATGCCGGCAGCAACCCTACTTCGGCAAACACCTTTTCCGACATCAAGCTTTAATATGGAGTTTGACATTCTCAATAGAGGCGTTTTTGTTATCTGGCAACTTACCGTAAGAGTAATACTAAAACTGGTTTGTCGGCTTGAAGTGAGTGGCCGGGAAAATATCCCTCCCCATGGAAGTTACATACTCGTTTCCAACCATTCAAGTCACTTGGACACATTGTGCCTGCTGGGCCTGGTTCCATTATCAAGAATCAGCGAAACGTACGCAGCGGCTGCCGAAGATCATTTTTTTATCAACCGATGGAAGGCGAACATAGTTAATCGCTTATTTCATGCTGTTCCCTTTTGTCGAATCAAAACCCGCGAAACCCATCAAAGTTTACGACTGTGTAAACAATTATTATCCACGAGTGACAGAACGTTAATTTTTTTCCCAGAAGGACAACGTTCCAGGGATGGCGTATTACAACCTTTTAAACGGGGAATAGGCTATCTGTTGGCAAGCACGCACGTCAACGTGATCCCCGTATATATTCAAGGTGCCCATGACGCATGGCCAAAGGGCAACATATTCCCCAAACCCGGTAAATTACTGGCTGTCATTGGGAGACCTTTAAACTTTTCAAACGCTGTCAGAACGTCCCGTTCTTATTCAAGCATCGCGCAAATTATTGAGCAACAACTTAAAACCCTGATCAAATCAAACACCCTCTGTGGAGAATATTGTGAAAAATCAACTTAAATACACTCTGACGAAACACTTTTTTAAAACTATCGGCCTGACCAGCAAAGGCATTCGTCTCTGTTATCAGCATGGCTTAACGTCCGGAAAAATGCTGGATTACATCTATGAAAACAAACCCACCGGGAACTGGATGGTGGGCAAATCATTAGATCGTTATTTCCTCAACCACCCCGGATGGGAAGCCATTCGTGTTCGCCGCAGGCATCTGGAGCAACTGCTGGCGACCGCCATTAACAACCTGGCCGCCAACCAGTTACCCATTAATATACTGGACGTTGCATCCGGGCCTGCTGCCTACATTCTATCAAGTATAACTAAAAGCACATACAAACATGATATCCAGGCTGTGTGTCAGGACATTGATCAACGTTGGCTGGACGAGGGGCAAGCTGCTGCAAGTGCGCAGGGCCTTACCAAGGTTACCTATCAACAAGGCAATGCATACGATTTACAAAACATCATAGCGAGCGGATTCAATCCGACGATTATTATTGCTTCAGGTTTTTATGACTGGGTAACTGACGACAACAGGGTAAAGGAATCGCTAAAGCTTAACTACGAAACATTGGCAGACAATGGTTATTTTATATTATCCAATCAAATTTCGCACCCGGACCTGGAAATGGTTCAATCCGTATTCGTTGACTTTGATCAAAACCCCTTGCGCATGACAATGCGCCCTCAAAATCAGTTCGACACATGGTTAGGTGATACCGGATTCACCATCAAACAATGCCTTACTTGTCCCAACAATTACTTTTCAGTCACGCTAACCCAAAAAGTTCAACACTAGGAGCGCTTTATGGAAATCGGTCTCTATAAACTGAAATATCCCGCGCGCAAGCTAATTAATGGTGTATTGCCGTTGGTTGAAAACGTCAACCCCAATACAGTGAGCTGGTTACTGCTTCCTGTTGGTGCAGCCATTGCGGTTAGTGTGTACCTTGCAGCAAATGGAGCGGCCTATTGGTTCCTGATAGCAACGTTGCTCTCAGTCGTAAGAATGTTTCTCAGTACCCTGGACGGTCTGATGGCAGAATACTTTAATAAGCAGTCGCCAAAAGGCGAAATAATAAATCGTTTAACACCGGAAATATGTGATGTCATGTACCTCGTGGCAATTACCATTGCCCGGCCTGAGTGGTTCTATTTGGGCCTGGCGGTTTTATCCATCGCCTGGCTAACTAGCTTTTCGGGTTTGATTGGGTTGTCCATCAATAAAAAAATCGAAAGTGTCGGGCCTGCCGGTCAAACAGACCGTTTGGCACTGTTTATCGTATTTTCTATCCTTGCCTATTTTTCTGAAGTCCAACACTGGGGAGTTGACATGATACAATTGTTCCTGGCCATTAGTGTGATTGCGGGCATCATTACAATTCTAATTCGACTTTCACGATCACTTAAATGAAACAGCCACGAACTATTGAACAATTAAGCGCATTGGTTCCCGCGGCCAGGCGCTATCGATTATTCAACTTTGCGGCTACCGCGCCATTATTGCAACCTGCAGCTGAACATATGGCGAAAGTTGCACACCAGGGCACCGAGCCACTCAGTTGTCACTTTGACGAATGGTTAGCATTAATCGAGTCTGGCCGTAAAAACATTGCGAACCTCGTTAATGCCTCACCCGATGAAATAAGCTTTGTCGGTAATACCTCGACAGGTTTATCGCTCATTGCAGCGTCAATACCCTGGCAAGCAGGTGATCGAGTACTGTATGACGCCTCTGATTTCCCCTCTAATCGACTGGTTTGGGATAATTTGAAACGCTTCGACGTCATCGCAGAACCAATTACACACAATGCGAACCGGACCTTTGATGAACTCATCGCGGAAAAAGATCTGCACAACATAAAACTGGTGGCCTGCTCAGCGGTATCTTATGTTGATGGTCGGCAAACCAACATACCAAAACTCGTCGAACACTGTCATAACCATAATACGTTAGTGAGTGTTGATGCAATACAAGCCGTTGGCCACATCCCCGTTAACTTAAGACAATGGGGATGCGATTTTGCTGCTTGCGGCGGACAAAAGTGGTTAATGGGGCCGGTGGGCAGTGGCTTCATTTATCTCAACGCCAGTCTACATGATGAACTGCATGTACCCCTGGTTGGCTGGGCAAGCATTAAGAACGCGGGCGATTTTCAGGACAAACGACTTTGCTTCATTGAGGGTGCTCGCAGGTTAGAACCGGGATTACCCGATATAGGTGCGCTTGCAGGATTATCCACCAGTATTGAAACCTTATCATCCGTTGGTATCGACATTATTCAGTCACACATTCAAAATAATGCCAACCACTTGAGAGCTGCCCTGGATGCAATGGGTTATAAATTAACGCATTACCCCGAAATCAAGCAAGCCAATGGCATATTATGCCTTGACATCCCGCAACAAGATATTGTCGAAAAAATAGCGGGAAATTGTCAGGATAACAATATACTTATAACCAAGCGGGATCGCCAAATACGGCTGGCGCCACACGCGATCACCACCTCATCCGACATGGATGCACTATTAGACATATTTAGTCACTACGCGCGCCATGCGACCACCAGCCGGTTGCCGCCGAAACAACGCCCCCGTGGACAGCATGACCAATTGTCACCTCCAACCCAATCGGGCAATCGTAACCGCATCGATAAGTGGGCCTTGGTTACCGGTGCCAGTCGAGGACTTGGTGAAGCAATCGCCATGGCGCTGGCAAAGCGCGGTTATAACCTTACGTTAATCGGCCGCGAATTGAGCAAACTGCGTCAGGTTGCCAGCAACATTGAAACTGAATTTTCCCGATTAACTGAGATTAAGGTGTTAAACCTAAATAATCGGAATGAATTGACCGCCTGGTTAGCAACGTTACCCGACCACAAACAGTATGATGTCATTGTCAATAATGCTGCCCAGGGGGATGCGCAACTATTTACAGAAACCACGATAGAGAAAGTGCGGGAGTTGTTTGAAATTAACGTTTTCGCCGCGTTAACATTAACACAACATTTCTTACCCGCAATGCTCAAACACAAAACCGGTGCAATACTAAACATTGTCACCACGGGTAGCCGTTGCGCCATGCCCCTGTTTACCGGCTACAATGCGTCAAAAGCAGCATTGTGGGCATGGAGCGAAGCCTTGGGCCGGGAAGTGGTTGATCAAGGCATTAATGTAACCACCTACCTCCCCCCGCATATGAGTACAAATATGGCAAACTACCTGGGACGCAGGGCTTTACCCTACTTCAAGCGTAATAAAACACCAACACACCATGCGTTACCCTACTACGTTGGTGAACACGCCGTAAAATCCTTGTTGGCTGGTCGCTCCCTGGTATTACCACTCGACGCAAAAATAAAGTTGATCGTCAACGCCATCTCCGACAAATTTTTCAGCCGGTCACTGACCAAAAGCTGGCGGGGAGCCGGACAATACAAATGACGCCCTGAATAACGCCAATCGGTCTATACCTGCAGCGCTAAAGATTTAGGCACATTTTCACACTCGCGATGTAGTCGACAACAGCTTCCTCGACAGCCGCTATAGTTGCTGCAATTGCTACAAATGGTAACCAAGCTAAACGCTATAGTATGCGTGCTTGTACCCCAATTTGAACACTGAAAATTGTGGTATCTTCTTCATCAAATATTGCGTCTCTCCGCACAAACCCCACCAGAGCAAAACGATCGCTAAAAGGAACCTCAGCCCCAATTGCAGCCCGTAATCCAAATACTTTATTTTTACTTAGACCATCACCAAAGTAGCCGGATGTTCCAATACTGGCCCGCAGCCACTCAACAGATTTAATGGGAGTTGATTCCACAAAGAGTGAAACCGAATCGTAATCCAGATCACCTGCATTTGTACTCAACACAGAAAATTTACCAACTTCGAGCCCCCAGGCATGCGGGAAAGGGCCTTCAGGAATGTATTGCATTATCTGTAATACCATATTTTGACTTTCTTCATCCTGACCAGAAAACGTATAGTCGGTATCAATTGAAGCAAATCCCGCTATCAATCGTAAATTAACCGTATCGGATGCTACCGCTTGCGGTGCAAAACAAATTATTAACACCAACCAACTATATCTGGTTGCACTAAGACTATCCTCTAACCACTTCATCATCATTTGTTTCCTTTCCTGAATTCAAGTAATAAATGCACCTGCTGTTTCAAAACGGCGTAACACGTTGTAATACCTCACACGAACCTTATATTAATAATTTATCGATTGCATTGCGTAAATTTAATGCTGCCATATCGATTGCCCGTGGCACCTAAAATTCGATGAATTAACCACTGCCAGTGCCACAATCAGCACTATCTACTGAGTAATGTTCAATATGCCAAGCATCTGGCATACGCTGAAACTATACCCGGAAGTACTGCCTTTGGCATCAAAAAAACAATTACCCCCCTTATTGACAACTGTGTTATGTATCATCCATATCGGGTAATTCATGGGCGATACCTTTATGGCAGTCGATGCAGGTTTTACCTGATTGTTGTGCGTTTAAATGTTTTTTGCGTGCGCTACGGTCCTGCTCCGCTAAGTCCATTTTTTCAAAACTATGGCAACTTCGGCATTCACGGGAATCGGTGCGCTTCATATCACGCCATACTGTTTGGGCAAGCTCCAGACGTTTTGCTTCAAATTTTTCTTTCGTATCAATTGTCCCAAGGAGCCAGTGATAAACATCATTGGCCGCACGGATTTTACGTATCATTTTTGGGGCAAAGGCCTTTGGAACATGGCAATCGGCACAAGTGGCCGGAACACCGGAAACATTACGGTTGTGGATTGATTCTTTGTACTCCACGTAAACCGTTGTTTTCATTTCGTGGCAGGAGATACAAAATGCCTCAGCATTGGTTGCTTCCATCGCAGATGAAAACCCGGTTAAAAACAATATTCCGGCGAAAAATAATCCGATGGCCAATATAACGGTCGATTTGACGCCTCGACTTTTAATCAATAAATTATTTTTTATAGACATTTCGCCTCGTCCTGGTAATGGGTATTACTAACTTCGCATAACCCCTTGTAAACAGCATTCGGATTATCTCGCACCACGCCCTGTGAACGGATAACAGACGATGGAAATAGACACCATAGAATATTTATTGATGACGCCTTACTTGCCAATCAACGTAAACCATTGATTGGCACTATCATATTATTACCGATTGTAATTAATTTTTTAAACCAGCGTTTTTTTGCGATCATTGCGCCTCGTATATAAACTGTTAGAGAACTTATCATCGCATAAAATAGGGCTAAAAAGTATGGGTCAAAGCTCAAGGCCACTGGCATTACGCCCGCGCTCCAGCCAACGGGCACAGTCCGACGTCAAAGCACCTTTAACAGCAGCATGATATAATGCAAGATCCTCTTCATCTAAAAACTCGCGCCATAAACCGTTTGCCCCTTTGTACATATAATCGCTGGGTCCATTTCTTAGCATTACCTTCATTTCGGGTAATATTTTGTCCATATTTTTATTGATTTCGTCAAAACGGGTACGGCGCTTTATGTCCGGCCAGTGTGCTTCATCAATGCTGATATCCAAAAACGCAGCGATGCGCTTTATTTCACCTTCAGTGTCATTTAAAAGATCTTCAAAATGAAGCAACAGTACGTTGGGTAACATCCTGTAAGACCACCAGCTTTGCGCAAAATTAAGGTGAGACCAATAAGGATATCCCTGGTTCTCCCATTCGAACCAAGATTGGGTCATCCATTTTTTCCAGAAATCTTTGTCATCGCCCATATCCGGTGGAAATGAACGCCCTATCAATTCATCGTACACCGATACCCTTTTTATCGCCTCGGCAGAGTAACCCCTAAAATGATGCACCAGGGACATGAATACATCACGGGTATCCCGCCCAACCACAATGTATTTCATCTGCTCGTGGAACGTCATACCATTTAAGGGTAAATGCGATTTTATTATCCGACGGTGCTGCTGAGCATCTAACGCCGCTAATAAGGGTTCGAAGGGATGAAGTCGCAACTCAAACCAGGGGGACATTTCCCCGATGGGTGCTGGCATATTACCATCCTGGAAGATAAGGTTTGCAACGATAACCTGGGTCCAGGTAGTGCCTGACCTTAACGACGTTGTCACCACCACATCATCCTGACGGGGTTGAAATTGATCCCACCGCGTTGGATCAAATAGGTGATGCACACTATAATCGTGGGTTCTTTGGGGTTTTTCCATATAAATGTCCTCCTAAATGCCAAGCTGTCTGGTTAATTACTGGTATGCAGGCCTTGCCGCAGTAATTACGCAACAATAAACGCTTTATAAACCACAGAAACTACAGAAACCATTAATCACCAAACCACTGCATTAACATTTTGTTGATGGTCTTATAGTGAAAAAGACTCAGGAAGTGATGCCCCTTATCTATTTCCTTGTATACCGAGTTAGGAATTATATCATTCAACTCCCGCGCAAATTTAGCCGGCATCAGGACGTCGTCTGCGCCACTAATCAGCAGGGTTGGCGCCTGTACAAATGCCGCAGCCTCTGCATTTCGAAAACGTGCAATCATTCTAAAATAGCTATCTAGAATACGACGATTGGTGGTACACCATACAAAGCGTTCAATATGACCTTCCTTCCTGAAGGTTTTAATGGCAGGCATATTGCGTATGAATTTTGGTAGCTTCTTGAAATTATTCTCAAATTCTTCGGCACATTTCAATGAAAAATCTTCTGCAGAGATCGTATATTCCTTTGACGACCAGGACACCGTCGTTGTGCTAATAAGCACCAGTTTACGCACATACTTTGGGTGATTTTTGCATATGGTTTGCGCAATAAATCCGCCTAACGACCAGCCGACACAATTAACTTTCCTGTTCGGAATAACACCGGCATTAACCAGTTCATCAATAACACCCACCAGGATATCCGACAGTGCATCGAAACTATCAAGCCCATCAATCCACTCGCTGCGACTAAAGCCGGGGTAATGGGGCACGATAACCTTATAGTCTTTACTCAACCGATGTAGCTGACGAATCCAGATGATAGCGCTGGAATTAAAGGGCGGTAGTAACAGCAGCGCTGGACCTTCACCGCAAACGAGGTATTCAACCCGGCTGCCGTTAACGAAGACATCTTCGATGCGCATTCGATTCCCGGCTTTTGGCCAGCCATGATAGGCACTGATATATTGATTGAATGGCACAATTGACTCACCAAACGACAACGCGCCGATATCCCCAACATCGTCTTTTTGCTTTACGGGCTTACCCTCGACTGAAGGCGTCGCATTTACCGGCATTGTTTTCACTGGTGCCATTGTCACTGGTGCTATTTCCAATGGTGATAAGCTATCAAGGTGTGCGCTGAGCAAGGAACAGGTATTGAAATCAAAAAACGCGAACATATCCAACTCCGGATAGGTTTTTCCAAGTGCGGTATGAATTCTACCCATCATAATGGAGTCAATACCAAGATCCGTAAAGATGGTGTCATCCGTAAATACCGTGGGTAAAGCGCCCAAAACCTGCTTAAGTGTATCACGCACTAACGTCAGGTTATCTGGCAACGAGGTTTTTTCACTTGAGCCCTGTTGAGATGTATTTTCACGGACTGACTCGACGACCGTTGCAGCGGTATCATGTAAAACTGTATCATTACCAATTTTATTGGTTACCGGGCGGACTAAGTCCGCTTGAAAAACATAGGTTGGCAGATAGAGTCGTCTGGCGCTGGGGTCACGCCGAAAACGGACTCTGCCAACGACCCAGTTTTTTGCCACCGCCAGCAATTCGGTGATACTAACGCCTGTCCCCATTAATTCGCTATGAGCAGGTTCTTTTTGTTCGCCTGATATCATGGTGGAATCGACATGTCCATCCAGGAATATTTTAAGACGTGCCAACAATACCTCGACGGAATTATCACAGATTAGCGCAACACGGTAACGATTGACTGACCGACCACATTGTAACGTTGTCGCAATATTACGCACACTCAGTGTAGTATTAGTCAACGCTTGCCCTGAACGAATATATTGATAGACACGACTTACCATATCAACAAGTTGCTCAGGTGTACTGGCACTAAACGGAATAATATATTTTAGACCCGCATCAAGTTTCGGTTCAGGCGTTAGCGGCAAATCCGGCGCTTGTTCCAGAATAAGATGTACATTAGTGCCACCAGCACCAAACGAGCTAACCCCTGCACGACGAACAGGTTGGGATTCACTAACGGGCCAGGGCGCCAGGTCCGTTTGCACTTTAAACGGAGTGCGCTCAAAATCAATGTTTGGGTTCAGGTTTTCATGATGCATCACGTTAGGAAAATACTGCTTTCGGTTCAGTTGAAGTATCACTTTGGTTACTTGCGCGATACCCGCTGCCGCTTCCAGGTGGCCAATATTTGACTTTACGGACGAGATGGGACAACGCGCCGATCCTTTTTCATTGAACGCCTCCGCTAATGCCGCCACTTCGATGGGATCACCCAACGAAGTCCCCGTTCCATGGCATTCGACGAGCGAAACACTTTTTGCCGGTACTTGTGCGACAGCAAATGCCTTGCGAATAATGTCACGCTGGGCATCCGGATTTGGCACCGTAAAGCCATTGGTACGGCCATCATTTCCCGCTGCTCCTCCCTTAATGACGGCAAGTACGTTATCACCATCGTTCATGGCCTGTTCAAGCGTTTTTAATAAAATTACGCCGACACCTTCACTAGGCACATAGCCAGTACCCCCTTCGGAGAACGCCCGGCAACGACTATCCTGGCTTAATGCGTTTTTATCGTTGAGAAAATCATATTTACTCGGATGCAGGTTGAGATTTACGCCACCCGCAAGTGCCATCCGGCATAAGCCGAAACGGATTGCGTTATAAGCGTCAACGATTGCATAAAGTGACGATGAGCAGGCACAATCGACGGCAATAGACGGTCCCGTAAGATTAAAGAAATACGAAAGCCGATTGGCATAAGAAAATATTTGTGAGCTATAGGGTAATGCATCTCCCTTGTGCTGGTTGGACGCTGAAACAAGCTCACTGTATTCATGAAAAGACGCGCCGACATAGACACCGATATCAGCCCCCTTCCCATCGACCCATTGTAAGGGGTTATATCCGGCACTTTCAAGGCATCCCCAGGCTTCCTGCAACAACAGTCGTTCTTCCGGGTGCGCCAATAATGCGTCCCTATAACTCATATTAAAACGCCCGTAATCGAAGTTCATGGGCTTGGAAAGAAATCCACCCCAATGCAGCGCATCCCCCGCGAGACGATGTCCATCAGGGGGTGTTGCTTCAATACAATCCTGCCCCGCTGCCAGCAACTCAGCAAACTGTAGTACATTCTCCGCCTGCGGAAAACGGCCCGACAAACCTATAATGGCAACATCATCGACCGATACCCGAGGTGGATCAGTATTCACCGCGCCTTGTTCCCCAACAGAGATTCTGACCGGCGATACCTTAGCGTGGTGCAGGCTTAGATTGGGGTTCCTGGCCTTAATACGCGCGGCGGCATCACGTATAGAGCGTGCAGCGAAAAACACTACTGGATCCCGAAAACCGAACAGTGGTTCAAGCCGGATTGCAAGCTCGGTTATCACTATTGAGCTCAAACCCAATTCGGTAATATTCGCATCAGGATCCAGATTATCCAAAGGAACGTTGGCAATCTCTGACAAATGCAGCCGCAGCACATCAACAAGCGCTTCCACCGTTACGCTGCCTTGTTCAGCAACAGCCCCGTCATCCGACTTACGCCCTTCCAGGTTTACGTTATTGGTATATGCCAGCGCTTCGTGTTTCATGTTGTTCACTTTATCTCCCTTGCCTGAACGATTCAGCACAATGTGGAATTTTGCTCACACGTTAAAGTTATTACTTAAAAATCATTAGCCGGCTGTCACTAACACGTAATGGTGCAGCTTATGCAATAATTAATTTGCCGCTACCTTCGTGCGATCAGTTTGATAATGACAGTCCACTTGGCACCTTGCGCGGTACATCATGGCGTATATCAATGGCAGAGGGATCAGTTAATACATTAATAAAGTCCAACAATTGCTTCATCTTTTTATTTTTAAGCGATACCCGACGCAACTCATTCGCAGAGGCGATATCATTCATCAGGGCGGGACTGTCAAGCACATAGTAGTCATGAGCCTGTAAATCCTGCCGGTATGGCAACACAACCTGGCTGCGATCATAATTCATCAAGGAATTCACTGAATCAAAATGATGCCTAATGACGGCTTCTAACGAATCATACGCACCAGCATGTCCCCATGGCCCCGTTAATGAAACGTTGCGCAAAGTGGGGGTTCGAAATTTAAAACGATCGGAGGTCACGCCTGTTACACGTTCACGACCATAATCTTCATATCCGGTCGGGCCATCACCTTTCCCCTGCCCAATCTGCGGCATTGCAATTGCGTGGAAGTCATGGTCAGTTTGAAACTTACCACTGTGGCACGTTGAACAACCCGCAGATCCATAAAACAGTTTCATCCCTTTTTTCGCCGATGCACTCATGGCCTTCTTTTCGCCGCGTAAATAACGGTCAAATGGGCTGTTATCAAAGCGCCACGCTTTCGCCTCAAATGCTGCTATCGCATTCGCGGCGTCAACATAAGTTATATCATTTGCTGAACTAATATGATCAAATGCATCAACAAACAGGGCGACATATTCAGGAATGGCGCGCAATCTATCTGCCAACTGTTCCCATACACCGCCAGGGCCAGCCAAATTACCGACTGCGGCTGCATCCGCCACAGGGTTTTCCCCTGCCTGACCCGCCATTTCTGTACCGGAGGTAACCGGAAACATGGCTTGGGCCGCCAACACATTCTCTAAGCCCTCAGGAAGGTCGTTACCGGCAGGCGAAGCAAACCCGGTAGGCTGACGGGCATCCACCTCAACACGACCGTCATGAAACAAAACCTGAAATTCTTTTGCCCCCAAATTAAATATAGGCGGTGCGTTTCTTGGCACACGCTCGTATACCTCATCCGCACCGTAACCGGTATCTCGCACCACGCCTAAACCCCGGCCGCCTTCACCCACGGGGAGTGACAACCCATCGCCGGTATCGGTTAAGCCATGGTGGCACGTCGAACAGGCAATATTCATATTGCCACTTAAAATCTTATCGAACATTAGTAACTTTCCAAGCTCGACTTTAGCCGGGTTTGGCTGACTATCCTCATAAAAATCAGAATCAGTCACCGGTGAAGGTAAAGACGAATTCCTAGCAAAGGCTGAATTCGACAAAACAAAACACAACACAACAATAGTCAAGCAGGCTAATTTAGATTGATTCATACAATTACTTCCTTATTTAATAAATTATCGGCAGTCTGTGTCCAATGATATTGCAGTATCAATAACATCGAATGACTGATTTTTTTGTTCTAAAATAATATTATTATTCTCCAGGCTTAATCTGCCACTGGCTGAACATCTATAAGATCAAAATACCCTTTATACCCCTCCATATAAATGGTTGCTTTTCTGTCAAACAACAGCATCGCCTTTGTTCTCGTTTCAAATACGTCATTATGATTTTTCACCAACACCCTGGTCCCTATTGGATAGGCAGCATTCCAGGCATCAATTGTTTTTGCTGTTTGTGCCATGTCCTGTTGCTCATCAGCACCGTCATCCGTAATATCATTACAGACTTTTACTGGCTCATCCACTAACTCAGTACGCCTCTGATTTAACTGCGTCTGTATTTTTTCAATCAGCGTTGTTAATACATTTCCAACCCCGATTTCACGAAATTCCGTGACGCCTGCATCCATCATATAGCGAATACTTTCCAACCATTTCACGGATCGGGTAATTTGCGACGTTAGATTTTCTACAATTTGTGCCTGGGTATATGGCCGGGCATCAACATTGGAAATAACGTCTATTTTCGGTACGGAAAAATTGAATTGACGGATGAATTTGTTAAATTCATTTGCAGCTGTATCCATATAGCGGGAATGAAATGCACCGCTGGTATTTAACGGAATAAATTTAATATCACGTTGACCAAAGACAGTCTCGGCTTTAGCCAGGTCATCCTCCAGCCCTGAGATAACCGTTTGGTCCAGTGAATTACAGTTAGCAATGTCAATTGTTGACAAGCCACTACTGATCAACAATTCTTTGATTTCGGCATCCGTAGGCCCTAACACTGCGGCCATCGCCCCTTTAGGTGCCTGGCTCATTAACTGCCCTCTTTTTTGAACCAGCCATAAGCCATCTTCAAAACTTACTGCACCTGAAGCCTGAAGCGCGTTATATTCGCCGAGACTGTGCCCCGCCAAATAGTCCGGTAAACGACTGTCTTTTTCTATCTGATGTTTATACGACATTGCGTTAACGACATATAATGCCGGTTGCGTATACCACGTAAAGTCCAGTTGACGCTTGGGATCCTCCAGGCACAATTCCTCAATGGAATACCCCAATATACCATCTGCCTGTTTTACCATATCTCCATACTGGCCAAAGAGATCCGCGCCCATTCCTCGGTATTGAGACCCTTGCCCCGGAAACACATAAGCCTTCATATTTTCTCTCCCTTATTAATATTAAAAACAGCATATTAAAAACAGTATATTAAGAACAGCATCATCAGAACAGCCTCTGTAGCAATTGATTGAAATATTACATTGACCAAAAAACTCGACGTCTGCCCGGACAACTTAATCAAACAAAACAGCCGAACAATCGTTTTTAACAGCCTAAATAATTAGTATCCAAATAGCGCATTAATTTTCTCTTTGACTTCGGCCTGTTGAAATGTTTTTTGATGCATAATCACTTCCTGCTCAATGATGCCGGGTAAGTCCCTGCGCAAAGGAGCCACCATATGGTCTTTTAACGTGATCAGCGAGTCCCGTGGTTTCTCCGCAAGTTCATTGGCCAAACGAATCGCATTCGGTAGTACGTCTTTCCTGGGAACCACAGGAAACGGTAGACCTCGATTTTGCAGCTCTTCACCACGGTATCGTGCTGCGTTCATTAACATCTCCTGAGCCAGACTAAAACCCATCTTTTTTGGTAGAATGTACGTCGCGCCCATTCCCGGCGTAAAACCATATTTCATAAAATTCGTGGTATAAACACTTTCACGACTGAGTATTACAAAATCACAAAACAACCCCATAACAAATCCACCGCCGATTCCATGGCCTTGCATCGCGGCAATTACCGGAATCTCGCATTCAAGGGCAAGGCTAAATATGGCGATATCCGTGAACTTCATGTTACCTTTCTGCAGCATCAACAATTCGTCCTGGGTGCCACCTGACGAAAAATAGCTGTCATACCCCGTTAGAATTACAACTTTAATATTTTTATTGTTCCGAATCGAATCAAATGACGTAACGAGTCCGGATATTATTTTTTTTGAAAACGTATTTTTGTGTTCCCGGTCCTGCATGGTCACTTGGACAATATTCGGTCCAATTTCCCGTAGTTCTACCACTGCCTCGTCCATCCGTTACCCCCCATAATCCGCCCATTAAAATGTATCTGTAAACGTCAACAACCTTAATATTATGTCTCCCAGGGAAACCTGCCTGTGTTTACATAACGGCTGATGTTTTCTCTGATATCATTATCCGAAAACATTGATTTATTCGCTTCAATTGCCAGTTGTTTTGACTGTGCTATCAGGCCACTAAGAGAATTCATATAAGCTTTATATCTGGCAATGCCGGTTTTATTGATTCGCCTGACGCGTAACAGATGCTTGCGTAATAAGGCGTCACTATCTGGCTCGACAGCATCCACCAACCCCCAGGAACACGCCTGATGTACGCCTATCGGTTTATTGAGTAATGTCATGTAATTCGCCCGATTATGCCCGATACGACGTATTAAAAATGGCAGCACACAGGCGGGAAACAAACCAAACAGCAATTCAGACAAACTAAACGAGGCTGTTTCATCCGCTAGCACCATATCACACGCAGCAACAAAACCAATTCCGCCTGCATTGGTTTTTCCCCGTACGTGGGCGACGGTTATATAATGTTCTGTCGCCAACCTGGTCCAAAGCGCATACAACGGTTCTGCAATTCGATCCCCTTCACTGGCTGCGTTAACCGCCGCGTTACTTTCAATACTTTTGAAATCCGCCCCAAAACAAAATACATCCGGTAAACCTTCCAGCACTACAATACTGCATTGCTCACCATAAGCGGTTAACGCATGATGGCATTCACTTATCAGCTGTTCATTGATGGTGTTGTTAGCGTCCGGCCGATGAAGCCTTAAGTAAAAAACAGGCCCTTCAATTTTTACTTGAATCGTCTGATAATCCATCAGACCCACTCATACAGACGGTGATATTCTTTAATTTCTTTTAAGTATAATCGTGGTGTTACTGCCCGCTCTCTCACCTCGCCGAGAAACGCGGTGTCGAGCACGGCATTTCGCGTACCAAACCTTACTGCCCTGCTTTGCTCAATGACGGCATCGTACTCATCCATTGTTAATTGATATCGCTGGCTTAATTGCTCTGATATGAAAGCATTGTGCAGACGCTCCTGACCTTCCCGGGTAACGACCCCACTAAAGAACTCGGAACAACAACCGGAACCGTAAGAAAAACACCCAATTCTTTTCGGTGTATCAAACTTACCATTATCGATGGTACTGGCTAATGATAGCGCGGTGGTTGCCCCCATGATATTCCCCACCCGTTGACAATACGTTAGTCCCGGCACGACCCTCGCTTCAAAGTCCGATTCAATGACATCCGGTTTCACCCGAAACAGTTTACGCATCATGGTACGATGCGCTCCCTTTATCATCCCGCCAAATGGAGTATGAAAAGCCAGGTATGCAAAACTTTCCTGATAATTGGCTCCCGGCACACGTTTTTGATATTCGAGAAACGACTGTTCGAGGCAATCCAAATAAGACAATAGCGATAGATCTGAATCACCTGCCTCGCTATCGGCCACCGGCCGGCAGGTATCCATAACTTCAAAGCCGTAATACCCATTTGCGCCTACATCCACCTGAAACAGGTGGGGGCGATCACTTACCAGCATTGCTACCGCGCCGGCGCCGGAACTCGGTTCGGCAAAAGACCAGTCTTCAGACGCAACCCCGCCACCCGGTGCCACTAAAAACCTTGAAATATCCGTTGCAATCACCAACGCCTTTGCGCCAGGCGACACATTGGACAAAACGAAGTTAATTGCCGTCTGTAACCCTGCGGTTCCCGAGTAACAGGCATTTTTGAGTTCAAACATGCGACAATTACGATTCAAGCCGAGGTAATCATGCATATAAGTACTCATTGATTTCCCGAAATCAAAGGCGGACTCAGTGCAGGTGATCAGCATTTCAATTCGATCTTTTTCCTTGTCACTTAACGCATCTATAATGGGTTTTGCTGCGTTTACACCTAACGAAATCGGGTCTTCGTAGGGCAATGCCACCGATTTTTCCTTCATTAACAAATTAGCAAACCTGGTTTTATCCAAACCTCGATGCATCGCCAACGCATCAACATCCAGGTACACGCTCCCCCCAAAAACATTTAACATCTCAATTCCAACGGGTTGCATATTATTTTCCTTTTGCCCTGATTATTCTATTTGCATGCATAATATGTCCATCCGGTGTTTTCTATACCCAAAGCGTTTCGGATTTAGGTATTTAGTGCGCGTCATATTTTTGTTCTGGCAAGGCGAAATGACGAGTAATAGCCTGTCTATTGCGAGGAATTTCAACGCCGCCAGGACAGAAATAGGACAGCAATAAAGCCTAAATCCTAAACGCTTTGGGTATATAGATCACTTACGGTGAGCTGTTTTTTAAAACGATGCTGGTATTAATACCCCCAAAGCCAAATGAATTACTCATGGCATACGCTATCTTGTCTTTCTCAGCAGTCGCCCCGCTAAAACGTATATCGTTATCAATTGGCTCATCCAGGTTTTTACTGGGGTGGATGTAATCACCCTCCATTTGCAACACTGTCGCGATTAGCTCTACTATGCCGGCAGAATAAAGGCAATGCCCCGTCAACCCCTTGGTCGAGTTGACCCAGAGCCTTGACACGTGGTCATTGAATACTCGCTTGATGGCCTCTATCTCCGTACTATCACCTAATGGTGATGCGCTACCATGGGCATTCAAATAGTCAATCTTACTTGCCGATACCCCACTTTGGAGCAACGCCGAATTCATAACATTGGTTTCACCGACAACACTCGGCTCTGATGTGCTGACGCCATCGAGCTTGATCACACCGCCCAGCAGTTCCGATCGTATCGGCACTCCCCTTGCCTTTGCATGTTCAAGGGACTCCAAAACCACACAAGCACTCGCCTGGCCATAGATAAAACCATCGTGCTGAATGTCAAAGGGGCGAGAGGCATTTTCCGGCGCTAAACGCTTATTTTTCCCACCCATCGCGCCAATATTGATAAACCCTTGTAGTTCAACCGGTGACAAATCCGCCACAACACCCACAACAAGACAGGTATCCACAATGCCAAGCTGAATCATTTGTGCCGCTTTTATAATGCCCACATTGCCACTAGCAGACGCACCGCCAATTACAAAGCCCTCTCCTTTAATATTAAATATTTCACTTAGCACGCCAACCTGGTTGGTATCAAGAAACTGGAGTGCATATCTCGGCGATAAATATTCCGGATTGTCTTTAAAGGAATCATGCAGGCCATAACGGTAGTTCTGAGTAGTACTCTCGCCAGCCACAACGATACCGATTCGTTCAGGGTCACCATCCCATGTAGACAGTCGGGAATCCCGCCATGCCTCCAATGCCGACAATACCGAGGTTTGAACTGGAAAAGTCGAGCGCTGGGCACTTTTCTTTGCTTGTCTTAAAATTTCGACCGGGAGATCAGGGCATTTATAAAGCCGATCAATGAATGAATAATCGGGTATTTCAGCACCGATATTCACGGATAATTCAGGGCCATTGCGGCGCTTGAGCGTAGAAACACCCGATACGCCGCGCTTAAGGGCCTGGTCAAAACCAAGTACATCATCGCCGATGGAACTTATAATCCCCATACCGACAATACCCACCTTGTCACTAAACGCCTTTACCATTCCAACTCCTTACAATTCGCCGTTACACCAATCTGTATGTGCATTTTTTACCTTCAAACAACCGTTGACTCACTACGTTCTTCTGATATATCTCTTTCATGTTTGTACTGTTTTTAACGATGACGATGCGCTTGTAACCCGTCATAGTTATATTGACATTTATCAGGCATTTTCCAGAAAAACATCAACCATCCCTTCAATATTCTCGACTTTGCCAAAGCTAACCAATGGCAATTTGATGCCTAGCTGCTCCATCAACAACACCACGATTTCAGTACGCTCTATGGAGTTAGCACCCAAGGCTTTAAGGTTTTGCCCAATATCGACGCTCTCAGGGTCTACGTCGGGCAATACTTCTGCAATGACGTTTTTAACGACTAAAAATATATTTTCTTTTTCCATCATGTATTCTCCGGTATTTGTTTAATAATATCATCGATACGAACGCTAATCGCCATACATCCAGCTGTTGTAAAGCGGACTCCTGATCAAAGCATCCCCCGAATTGACCGGTTGATTTTCTACAATCGAGGCATAGCTGATTGCTGTGTCCGCTATCGAATCATCAACGGTGTGAGCGGACTCAGTCACCCAATAGCATTTTTTGTCAAAAGGATACGTCGGCAACGAAATCCGTCTAACTTTACTCTGCTGGTGTAATAATGCCCAGGGCACTTTATTACCCTGAAGCCAGTATTGGCCGAGTTCTTCAAGCTTGTTTTCCTGAATTAATTCGTGAACTGCCTTGTCAGTCAGTTCAGCACCCTGCGTTGGTTTATCCTGATTAATGATCCGAACGATACAATCCATTGAATGCTCTATTTTCAAAAAGCGTTTCATGCCCGATATTAGCGCTTCTCGATCTGACACAATCATGGCTAACCGCACATCCAACTGGTCCCGCCCAAGCTGAAGTGTATAGGCGACACTGGGTAGATGAATGTCCTCCTGTTTCACAACATAATCCAGCATTTGTTTTACCACCCTCTCTAGCTGCTCATCGGTTTTAGCCGAGAACACAATGAGTTGTTCGGAAGCAGATGCACGACTAGTCTCCCGCCTTGCGGTATACTCTTCGATGATGACGTGGGCATTAACCCCCCCCATTCCTATCGCACTGACCCCAGCCCTGCGCGGTATAGGCAGGCCGTTGTCATCCGTTAAAGACGCCCACTTTTGCTCGTTGTCCACAATATAAAACGGGCTGCCGTCCAATTGTAAATAGGGATTCCGAGGGCTGGTATTAAGGTTTTTAACCAACGTTGCATGCTTTAACTGAAGTAACACTTTGATAACCCCAATCACTCCCGACGCCAGTTCTGTATGTCCTATATTTGTTTTTACTGACCCTACGCCACACAGGGTGTTCGATGATCCATGATTTGTCGACCCGGCCCCCACTTGCATCGCAGCAATCCCTGGCTCAGGTTCAACCGAGAATGAAGCAAAGGCACTCTTAAGGCCCTCCATTTCAATCGAATCTCCTAATTGCGTACCGGTACCGTGCGCTTCAATATACGTTACGGTTCGTGGGTCAATGCCCGCTTCTTTATACGCTTTTGTTAACAGCTGCATTTGGGCCACAGGGTTTGGGGTTGTTAATGAGTGGGATCGACCACCATGACTTTCTGCACTGCCACAAATCACACCGTAGATATTATCACCATCCATTTCGGCATTACTTAGAGGCTTTAGCACCAGCATTCCAACACCCTCACTTCTGACAAACCCATCTGCGTTCGCAGAAAAACTCTTGCAATGGCCATTCGGACTTAACATTCCCGCCTTTGCATAGGCAGTATGCCCTTGTGGCGATAATAACGTGTTCACCCCCCCGACAATGGCCATTTCGCACCCTTCTTTTAACGCCGCTACCCCCCGCCGAATCGCTACCAGGGAACTGGCACATGCCGTTTCAATAGGTTCACTGGGTCCACAAAGATCAAGAAAATAACTGATACGATTTGGGCCAACGGATGGCTGTGTACCGGTGGCGGTAAAGGCATCGGTGACCTCACCTGACTTTTCGATAATGCGGTCATATCCGCTGTTCGCAGTTCCAATAAAGACCGCGATATTCTTACCGGCCAGACTTCTTGGGCTATATCCTGAGTCTTCAATAGCGCGATAGGCGTACATCATCATTAAACGTTGCTGCGGATCCATCAATTGTGCTTCACGATCTGATATACCAAAAATTTGGGGATCAAACTCTGCTATACCATCTATAAATCCACCCCACGTTACATTCTCCGAGTGTCTGATGTTTTTATCACTGTCATTACCATCGCGAGCTGCCCCGCCACCTCTTAAATCCCAAAACTCATCTGTCGCGCCTGTAACACAGTCTTTCCCGGACTTAAGATTGTCCCAAAACATGTCGAGATCATCGGCCATCGGTAACTTGCCGCTCATGCCAATCACCGCTATGCGCGCAGAATCAGGTTTGCTTGAGGGGTGTATGGCAGGGGCTGGCAGCCGCGCTTCTTTGATCGGGGCGACCTGCGTTGCACACGCTTTATTCCTCACTGCGTTCAAGGTCGTTGGTATTGAAAGATTACGCGACAAACTATCAATAGTGTCTGTATAAAAGTCTTTCAAACTGCTTTCTTTCTCTGTTAACAAGTATGCTGACAATGCGCCTAATGTGGAATTCCCAAACAACACTGCGGGTAAAACCTCAATACTAAAGTGTTGCGAAAGGCGACGTGCAAGATCGGTCAGGTTGATTGAATCAAAACCATACTCTGAAAAATGTACATCATCTTTCAGCAACGACTGATCTATTTTTATTAACGCGTGAATAATATTTTTAAGGTCTCGTTTAACGCTCGCCTGGAGTTCGGAACGACTTGGTTCCTTACGTTCGAAATCCGTTGAATCAAATACCTCATTATGCGGAATTTTTACTGCATGACTCAGTACTGGAGCGTCGTTACCGGGTAATTGACTAGGATTCAGACTGCCACTAGTGACCTCACCCATAATAGTAAGGGAGCCATTGTATTCGTATATCACTGCTGACTCAATTATCTTTCCTATCACGTTCACCAATAAAGTGAACGTATCACTACAGACCTCATAACCAACCCAATCAATAATGGTAAACCGTGGGTTAGGTTGGCCTTGTCCTTCTATGCGATTTAGTCGGGTAACTTGTGCGATGCAACGGGCATCTGTCTGCGTACTCTCTGAATGATGTGGCTTCACTCTATCCGTGCTGGATAAAAAGCAACATATAAAGTCAGTATTAACACTATTGAATTTCGAATTACTAAAAAATTCAGCACAGTTCAACATTAGTGTCGGTTGGTCTGCGTCAAACACCGCCTCATTAGTGGCTGAATAATGATTTACACCACTCAGACAAAAAACACCATTTATTTTCGCATTCAGCTTCAGCGCCTGGCACCATACATCCTCCAAGCACGATGACGACCATGACGTTAATTTTATATATTCGATTTCAATATCGGCCCTGGTGCTGGTGACAAGATTTCGTTTAAAATCTTCGCATAATACCGACTGACCAACAAAAATTAACGTTGCAGCACCCGAGTTTGACAAATAGTCAGTCAGAGCAGCCGCAATGGTTATGCTCTCGCAGACGATCAAATACGTACCACCATATTGAATGGGACTCATGACCAGTGCAGGTTTCACTCGTTTCTGACGTAGCTGAATTAGGCGTGTATCGCCACTATACTGTATGTAGCCTGACTGATTTTGCCGTAATTCGTTTAGCACAACTACCGCCCAATTGCTAATACTACGAGGCGTTTCCGATTCTATTCGCCGAGTAACAAGTGTCGTTAACACGACACCACGCAGCCTGCTTGCAGCAGACTGCAGCATTGAATTCCATTGATTAAAGTAATAAACATCCAACTGATCAGAAATCTCACCCGTCAACATCAGTTGCTTAACCGGTAATCCAGTGGCAACCAATGACTCGATAATTGATAACACAGGCTGAGTATGCCGGCCTGTCAGGTGATTTTCCAGAGGCCACAAATTGATAATCGAATCAACGGCACTAACGTTGGTGTAAATATCCTGAAAAACCTGCGTACACGAGCATTGCCCATTAGTAACCGCCACTTCATACAGTGAATTGGAATATTTTTTGTAACCGTGACCTTGTGCGATG
>Ga0316204_10001783_pt1 | contig 54600 bp, 65 predicted proteins | sample 6monrhotite_MG_2_FD_205661 | JGI IMG/M metagenome (GOLD analysis project Ga0316204, IMG submission 205661) | Microbial mat bacterial communities from mineral coupon in-situ incubated in ocean water Damariscotta River, Maine, United States -... | ecosystem: Environmental > Aquatic > Marine >... | reverse complement strand
AGGATTTGCAGGATGCTTGTGCAGGTGACATGAATATGATGCGTCATTGCCGTCAATGCCGTGCAGATGCTGTAGGTCTACTGGGTGAAGATCGTGGCGACGAGTTCACCATGGATAAAATTGAAGAGATGGATATTGACTATCAAGAAGCAATGGTAAAACGGAAAGTCATACATCAGGCAATTGCGGAAGAGTTATCTGTTAAACGCCAGGATAAATCTATTGATGAATCCGAAAGGTTTGATAAAAATTATCGTCCAGTATTGATGGCAGTGGCAACTTCTGGCGGAGGTGTTATTAATCAACATTTTGGTCATGCGAAGGAATTCCTGGTTTATGAAGCGTCTACCGAAGGTGTTCGATTCATCAGTCATCGAAAAACTGATCTTTATTGCAGTGGCGATGATACTTGCGGAGATGGAGATAGCATTTTGGCACAAACCATAAGATCTCTTGAAGGATGCGAAACCGTATTATGTTCCAAAATCGGCTATGAGCCTTGGGGTATGTTGGAAGATGCGGGTGTCATACCGAACGGTGAACATGCGATGGAACCAATCGAAGATGCGGTGATGGATGTATACAAGGAAATGATCGCGGAAGGAAAGTTAGATGCTGTGGACGGAATTGAAAAACAAATGCAAGCTACCGCATAAGTAGGAGAAATGATATGTCATTGCAAATAATCGAAAGCTGTGTCAACTGCTGGGCTTGCGCACCACTTTGCCCTAATGATGCAATTTATGAAACGAAATCACATTTCCTGATCAATCCAAAGAAGTGTACAGAATGCGAAGGGGATTATGCCGACGCACAATGTGCAGCTATATGTCCTATTGAAGGTGCCATTGTAGATTCTGTTAGCAATATAGCCTGCAATCCGCCAGGATCATTAACGGGTATTCCTCCTCATATGATGGAAGAGGCAATGCGAGAAATGCAGGCGAGATAGGGAAAGAATAATGGTAACTCATATTCAAAACAACTTTGTTGTTGATGCTTCTAAAGAATACTGTATTCCTACTTTCGGAAATAAGCTAAAAATGTTTATTCAGTATTGTAAGAAAAAACTGGCATCCCCAATTGGTGTACATGATAAAGAATTAGAAATAATGCTAAATCAATTGGGATGCCAGCGCCACTTTAATAAAAGAAGTTTGAAACGTAATAGTGCGTTTATCTTTTATAGCTGGTATGAGGAATCTAACCATCCTAGCGGTGAATAAAATGCCAATGATAATTTTTTACGAAAAACCGGGATGTATTAATAATACAAAGCAGAAAAAAATACTGAAATCAGCTGGGTATAGTTTAGTAGAGAAAAATATTCTAAATGAACCCTGGAATCCTGAGGATCTGAGAAAATATTTTGGTGATTTGCCGATGGAGCAATGGTTTAATCAAAGTGCCCCCGCGATTAAGAGCAATGAGTTGAAGCTTGAAGCGTTAAACGAAACTGATGCATTGATGCTGATGGTAAATGATCCCATTTTAATCCGCCGCCCGTTAATGAGTCTGGGTGATAAACATAAAGTCGGATTCGATATCGCCATCCTGGATGAATTGAAAGGTATCGCGGAGAAGTATAAACAACAAGATTTGGAGAGTTGTCCAAGAACAGTTCATTAATTTTCATTAATAAGAGTTGGGAGTTTTAACGTATGGCAAAGGCAAAAGTAACATTTGAAGATATCGGGTTAACTGTTTTAGTGCCTGTGGGATCGCGAGTGATAGAAACGTCCGAGAAAGTGGGCGCTGGTTTAATATATGGTTGTCGTGAAGGTGATTGCGGGACATGTCTAATGCAAGTAGTGGAAGGTTGGGATAATTTGTCTGTGCCTTCTATTGTTGAAGACAAAATACTCAGGGAATCCGCCGCAGGAAGACATTATCGACTGGCTTGTCAAGCACAAGTGCTTGGTGATGTCACAGTAAAACCGGCTTAGCCTTTTTAACCCGGATAGTTTGACTATGTCCAGGTTAATTTATGCGCCAATAAAATTAAGTGTAAGGATATCACAATGGCAAACGTAACATTTTCAAATCCAGATTATAAAATTAAAACTGTATATGCAACTGCTGGCAGTCATACAGAGACCATCTTAAAGTTGGCCAAACAAAATAAAATTCCTATTGATTTTAGTTGTGAAGATGGTGAATGCGGTACCTGTCTTATCAGAGTGAAAAGTTTATCGAAAAATGGAAAGATGGGTGGACCATTAACAGAGAAAGAGAGGCAAGTTCTTCTTGAGCTAAAAAAAGTAAGTAAGGACGATGTCGAAAAAATGTTGGTTGATGATTTGCCAACCCAGTGGCGCCTTGCCTGCCAAATGATCGTCAGAGATGAAGATATATTAGTGGAGTTCTAACTATGTCCGCGCTTCCATCAACAATTAAAGAAGAGACCTTTCGTCCTTTATATGAACAGTTTATGTTGCATACAAAGGGTGATAAGAACGATAATTATTTTGCGATTCTTCTATCCTCGTGGATCGCAAAGCGAGGTGTTTTGCCTCAGTATATTGGACTGTCTATTCAGGATTTTCGAGAGTTGGTGGGAGCACATTTTCCAGGCCTTCAGATTAGCGAAAGAGTTCGTGAGGATGAAGTGTTCGACCTAAAGCGAATGCCAGAACGGGATGATTTAGTGAGATTGTTTGACGGCAGTCGTGCAAATAACAGTCGATCAGAAATATGGGTGTCGCAACTTATCACCGCTGCTTGCTTGGGGCAGAATCATTTGTGGCAGGATTTGGGTTTATGGAATCGCAATCAGTTGTCTGAGCTTATAACCATCAATTTTCCTGCATTAGCAAAAAAAAATACAAAGAATATGAAATGGAAAAAGTTTCTCTACAAGCAGCTTTGCATTGAAGAGGGCATATATATTTGCCGTTCTCCATCATGTGAAGTTTGTGTAGATTATGTGGATTGTTTTGGACCCGAAGAGTGATCCTTGACCAAAGGCATTGCCTGTGACTTTCAGTGAAAACCACGATTCCAGTGAAATTTACGAATCAGACTTTAGTCAAGATTTTTCCAGCTTTGACTCAATTAATAGTATTAATTCCCCCAGTGATGGTTGTACACAATGTGGTCTATGTTTACCCACTTGTCCTACATTTAAAATAAGTGGTGCATTGAGTCACTCACCCATGGGCCGAATACAGATATTCAGGAACATTGAGCGTGATGATTACCAGTATTCGACGTCAGATCACGATGCGCTTGAAAGTTGTCTGATTTGTCGAAGCTGCGAGTCTATTTGCCCATCGCAAGTTGCTTATGTAAGTTTGTTAGACTCTGCGATGCAACAGCTTAATGGAAAACGAAGTAAGCCATTCGTTATAAGAATGATGATGTTTCTGACGGATAAACCAGCATTCTTCAGGATTATGATCGCTTTAGTAAAACCAACCTCCCCAGTAATCAAATTGTTTAGAAAGTATCTGAAATCGAATGCTTTGAAAAGCGTTTCACATGTGTTCAGTTACACGAAATATACAAGAGTAGGGTTAGATAAATGGTCGACAAATGTCCCGGTAAGTCATAATGCACCTAAAGTTTCATTGTTTACTGGTTGTATGTCTTCAATATTTGACGTGCCCGTACTCGAATCAACAATTAAATTTCTGAGGCGTTTAGGAGTAGATGTTGTCATACCTGATAGGCAAACCTGTTGTGGTGCCTTACATGGGCATAATGGCGAAAAATCTCAGGCTATTGATCTAGCGATGAGAAATATAATCGCATTTTCCCATGATTCAAAAGATACAATCATTAGTACAGCTAGCGGTTGTGGTCAGATGTTACAGGATTATGGGAGTTATGTAGGTAGTAATGTTGATTTTCAGGCTACATCAGCCGGTAATTTTTCATCCCGTGTCATTGATGTTTCTTCCTACTTATTAAAAAGTAAAATATTGGAAAATGCAGAGTTTTCTCCCTGTAATAAAATAGTTGCAGTGCACACTCCATGTACACTGAAGTTGGATGGCGAACAAAGCATAGCTACTATCAAGGTGCTGGAGAAAATTCCAGGTCTTGAGATGTGTTACATACTGGAAAACGTCACTTGTTGTGGTGCTGGTGGCAGCCATTTGCTGAGTCACATAGAGAACGCAAATGAAATTCGTAAAGACATATTGAGCACCTTGACAGAATTAGGTGCTGACGTATTACTGACCTCTAATGTAGGTTGTGCTTTACATCTTAAGGAAGGAATTGACGCTAGGAAAATGAAGATAGAAGTCATGCATCCGGTACAGTTGCTCGAAAAATATTTGAAAACCACTGAATAGTTTATCTATTGGATACAGTGTTTCTAAAGCCGTTTAAAAAGATGATCAAAACAGGGGAATGAATTATGAGTATATTTATCAGTGCCACATCACCTACTTCAGATTACAAGGAAAGTATACTGGAAAAAGCCATTACTGGTGTTGCGATGAAGTTAGCTCAGCATCGTAGTAAATCTAAGTTACCTGCTGGGCCTTCACTAGATGTCAACTTCTTACTCACAGGAAAATATGAGGAACCTTCTTTCTCTGGAATGAGAATGGGAAATTATAGCATAGATCAGGAAACACTTTATTTTGAAAGATCGGTTCCCGGTGAAATGATCCATTCAAATAATGCAGAAAAGTTTGTTGAAGCAGTCTTGCAAGATGTTATTACAAATGCAGCTGATTTTTTTAGCGAAATGAATGTGAATTTTGATCTCGTTTCTTGGAAGCGAACACTAAAAGAGCTATGACTTCGAGAAAAAAACAATAAACCGTAGCCCGGATTCTGCAAGCTTTATCCGGGCTACAAAAATACAAAATTATTTTCCTATTAAGCAGAAATTGCAGCAGCGGTTGAGTTTTCTGGGGCTTTGATAAATTGCTCAAGTAGTGAATTAATATCGCTTTCAATAACGGTTATACCAATACGGTTACAAAAACGTTTCTCTTTGTCTGTTGCATTAGGAATCACCGCCCAGCCTCGAACGTCATCAGCTCCCCAGGTGATATCAGACATTACCATGCGTTCAGTATCGCGGGTAAAGCGCATCCCTAAAAATAAATATTGTTTTTTCAGTCGCCGTTCTTTAAGGAAACTAGGAATGGCAAAGCCACCCATGAGTTCGGTGATATAGTCAACATAATCAGCATCAGAGGCAATAAAGTGTGGTTCCGGTACAGGACTTCCCATTGGCTTGAACAGCGAAGGTAAACTGGTATTGACTTCGTCTAGTGAAACTTCTTTATAGGCATTATCTTTGTACTCAAATATCATAAATCGATATTCTGTTCCACCGAGTCGCGCACAGCCCAGTATAAGATTGTGTGGGCGAGAGCTGTATTGATCTTGTAGAATCGTATCCCGGTTTATATCAATTAGATAAGGTAGATTGAGATCAGACAACCATTTGTATAACGGTGGAGTACTCCACTTTTGATCGAGATACAAGTGAGTTAAAAACTTGGTGATGTGTGAGCGTCCTCTTTTTAATTCAAGATGCATGGCGGCTCTAGGAAACTCATACATTAGTTTTGGCACCATTGGTTGTCCATTGTTCATGGCTAATATCAAGCTATCGCTGTCTGCAGGAATAGGTTGTTTGGTTTCTAAGTTTTCACTGCCATTTAATGCATCAGCTCCCAAATAGGGAATAATACTACCATCTAAAATACCAGATAGTAGGGATTCAGTGTTTATGTCGTTAAGCATAGTAATAAACCTTATTGTTAATATTTTATATTCTGCAATTTGCAAACCAATCGTAAAATACTATGCTCATAGTAACTTCGAAGATTTTGGTATGTTTGCTTTATAACAATTCTCAGTGAATTAAATAAAGTTGGTGAGAATATGACAATGAAAAGCGCTTTAAAAAATTGGGAATGTATCGCAAACTGTTTTATTCCGTGGGTTTTGTCATGAGTTAAATATGTTTCATATGTGGTGTACCACTTGCAATTCGAAATACCATAAAAGACTAGGAGATATGCCATGAAAAATATAAGTTCAAAGCTCATAGTTGAAGGTGTTAATAGAAAAGGTGAGTTGTTTCGTCCAACAGATTGGGCGCAAAGATTATCTTCTTTTGGTGCAGAATTTGGCGATGATCATCGTTTACATTTCTCTCCGTTATTACATCCGAATATGAATAACGATATCATTTGCCTTGTCGTTGATCCATTGTTGGCGGAACAAAACCCAAGCGTGTATGAGCATGTCATGAAATTTGTGGAAGCGAACGATTTGGTCACCCACTATGATGAAGTCGCATAGTGTGAAATTAGCGTAAATACGCGTGATATAATCCACCAATGACTATGTATTCCTCCTCGGTATTTATTTGTGCAGGCAAAATATGATTGAAGCAAAATACCTTGTAAGTAGGAACATCAATAGTTAGTACATGGTCACCAAATTGCTCGGCAAGTCGTGCATTACTGCTGAAAGAGTTGATGTTGTTTAACAAAATGATGATATCGTTTCCTTTCTTGTTCAGTATTTCGTGTTCATCTAAGTGATTGACGCCACGATAAAGTTTAATGTGAGTTTCGGAATTCAAGCTTAATTCAAATTGAGTATAGCTATATAACACATCAAGCTGTGCTTCAATCGCATTAGTATTATAAGTTCCTGCCGAGGATGTCACTAAGTAGGACTCGTATGCTGGATCACTATAATGTCTAATTGATGTTTTATGATAACGTGGTATTAATCCAAAACGTGATTCCGACCAACGTTTTAAAACCGCCCCCTCCAATCCATCAGGATTCATATGCCAGCCAAAAATAATACGTTTATAATTTATTTTTATTCTATTGACACTTGAATCTTCACTGTATCCCATTTGAGATAAATCGTTTAGTTGAAAATGCGCTTGCATATACTCATAGAATAGACTTCGGCGTTCGTGGAAGTTGGAAATAATTTTCAGAAAATCAAAAAGATTTTTATGTATCTCGTTGACACCATCTAACAGCAAAGGGACAGGATAGTTGTTGTAAGTTAATCCTCCAAGTATAGAAGCTGGGAGGTTGCAATGGTTAATGGATATTTTCGCATTGCTTGGTAATGAAATATTATTTTTATTTTTTTCGATACTCATATTTGTTCCTAATCATACAGCCACAAAAACATTGTAGCATACACTACCAATTTATTGGTCCTTTGGGAAATGAGATAAATCAATAAAACCATGGTCTTAGCTAACATGATCAAAGATGGCATATGCGTTGCTGATAGACATGTGTGTAATACAAATTCATGCAACACTAGTTTAACCCGAGGAGAAAAATGATGGCGTTACGTCAATGTGCGATTTATGGAAAAGGTGGGATCGGTAAATCTACAACTACACAGAATTTAGTTGCTGCTCTTGCCGAGTCTGGTAAGAAAGTAATGATCGTTGGCTGCGATCCTAAAGCCGACTCAACGCGTTTGATTCTACATAACAAAGCGCAAACAACAATTATGCACTTGGCTGCTGAAGCAGGCACCGTAGAAGATCTTGAATTAGAAGATGTATTAAAAGTTGGATACGGTGATGTGAAATGCGTTGAGTCTGGTGGTCCTGAGCCAGGCGTTGGTTGTGCGGGTCGTGGTGTAATAACTTCTATTAACTTCCTGGAAGAAGAAGGTGCATACGACGAAGATTTGGATTTTGTATTTTATGACGTATTAGGCGATGTTGTGTGCGGCGGTTTCGCAATGCCTATTCGTGAAAACAAAGCGCAAGAAATTTATATCGTAGTATCTGGTGAAATGATGGCAATGTATGCTGCCAACAACATCACCAAAGGTATCGTGAAGTATGCAAACTCCGGTAGTGTTCGTTTAGCTGGCCTGATTTGTAATTCACGTGAGACTGACCGTGAAGATGAACTGATCGAAGCCTTAGCTGCTAGATTGGGCACTACCATGATTCACTTTGTACCTCGTGACAATGTTGTACAACGCGCAGAAATTCGTCGTATGACATGTATCGAGTATGATCCATCTGCTAAACAGTCTGATGAATACCGTCAACTTGCGAAAAAAGTAGATGAAAATCGAAATCTTGTTATTCCTACGCCAATTACTATGGATGAGTTGGAAGAGTTGTTGATGGAATTCGGCATCATGGAAGAAGAAGACGAAAGTATTATCGGCCAAACTGCAGCGGTAGAAGCCTAAAAGGTTATTGGGGTTTTAGTCCGGCTGATCCGTTTTGCCATGGACGGGTCGGCCATCCCTAAAGTTGTTTTTAAACCTTGTTAAACGTTTAGTTCACAGATTAGTGGCGACGAAAACAGGAGAAATATTATGTCATTGTCAAAAGACGAAACCGAAGCACTGATTCAGGAAGTGCTTGAGGTTTATCCCGAGGATGCAAAAAAAGAACGTGCAAAACATTTAGCGATTAATGATCAAAGTGTTGAGCAGGCTAAAAAATGCATCACTTCAAATAAAAAATCCTTGCCTGGTGTAATGACCATTCGTGGTTGTGCTTACGCAGGTTCTAAAGGTGTCGTCTGGGGCCCAATTAAAGATATGATTCATATCTCACACGGCCCTGTCGGTTGTGGTCAGTATTCACGTGCTGGTCGTCGTAACTATTACATAGGTACCACGGGTGTTAATACCTTTGTTACCATGAATTTTACGACTGATTTTCAGGAAAAAGACATCGTTTTTGGCGGTGACAAAAAACTGGATAAAACCATCAATGAAATTGACCAATTGTTTCCTTTACACAAAGGTGTTTCAATTCAGTCAGAATGCCCGATAGGTTTGATTGGTGATGATATTGAAGCGGTTGCTAAAAAGACTTCTGCTGAAATTGAAAAGCCTGTTGTGCCAGTTCGTTGCGAAGGCTTTCGCGGTGTATCTCAATCGTTAGGTCATCACATCGCCAATGACTCAATTCGTGATTGGGTGCTTGGTGCGCGGGATGATGATAACAGCTTTAAATCTACCCCTTATGATGTTTCAATCATCGGTGATTATAATATTGGTGGAGATGCATGGGCATCACGTACATTGTTGGAAGAAATGGGTTTACGCGTTGTTTCACAATGGTCAGGTGATGGTACATTATCAGAAATTGAATTAACGCCTAAAGTTAAATTGAATCTGGTTCATTGTTATCGTTCAATGAATTATATTTCACGTCACATGGAAGAAAAATACGGTATTCCATGGACAGAATATAATTTCTTTGGGCCTACTAAAATCAGCGAATCGCTTCGTAAGATTGCCTCTTATTTTGATGACACAATCAAAGAAGGTGCTGAAAAAGTTATTGAGAGATATCGTGCTGAGTGGGAAGCTGTTACCGCGAAATACCGACCTCGTCTGGAAGGTAAAAAAGTCATGCTTTTTATCGGTGGTTTACGTCCTCGACACACTATTGGTGCTTATGAAGACCTTGGTATGGAAGTCGTTGGTACTGGCTATGAGTTTGGTCACAATGATGATTATGATCGTACAATTCCCGAAGTCAGTAACACGACATTATTATACGATGATGTTACTGGTTACGAATTTGAAGAATTCGTTAAGGCGATCAAACCTGATTTGATTGGTTCTGGTATTAAAGAAAAATATATCTTTCAGAAAATGGGAATCCCCTTCCGTCAAATGCATAGCTGGGATTATTCTGGTCCTTATCATGGTTATGATGGATTCGCTATTTTTGCCCGAGACATGGATATGACATTAAATAATCCTTGCTGGGATGCGATCCAGGTACCTTGGAAGAAAAAAGAGTCGGAAGCACCTGAAGCTGTCGCAGCTGGTGCATAAGCTGTAAATGAAAGAGTTGGTAGAGGACTCAAACGTCCTCTGCTGTAAAGTTATATCTCAAACGTCGTACTGTTCACAGATTAGTGGCGCGACAGGAGGTTGTTATGAGTCAGTCAGTAGATAATATTAAACCCAGTTATCCTTTATTTCGTGATGAAGACTACAAAGAAAATCTTGCGAAAAAGAAGGAGTTGTATGAAGAAGCTCATTCTGTTGAAAAAATCGATGAAGTTTTTGAATGGACTACTACAGAAGAATACAAAGAACTTAACTTCAAACGTGAAGCTTTAACCGTAAATCCCGCTAAAGCCTGTCAACCATTGGGTGCAGTACTTTGTGCATTAGGTTTTGAAAAAACACTACCTTATGTTCACGGTTCGCAAGGTTGTACCGCATATTTTAGAACATATTTTAATCGTCACTTTAAAGAGCCGATTGCTTGTGTTTCTGATTCGATGACAGAAGATGCTGCGGTATTTGGTGGCCAGAAAAATATGCATGCCGGTTTGGAGAATGCGAAAGCACTATATAAACCAGACATGATTGCAGTTTCTACCACGTGTATGGCTGAGGTTATCGGCGATGATTTAAATGCATTTATCGGTAATGCAAAAAAAGATGGTCGTGTTCCTGATGAATTCCCAACGCCATTTGCCCATACCCCAAGCTTTGTCGGCAGTCATGTTACTGGCTGGGATAATATGTTTGAAGGTATCATTAAATACTTTACTTTAAACGAGATGGAAAATAAGGAAGTTGGTAGCAGTGGCAAGCTTAACATTGTTCCTGGCTTCGAAACTTATTTGGGTAACTTCCGTGTCATGAAGCGCATGTTAGGTGAGATGGGTATTGACTACACTATGTTATCTGATCCTGAAGAAGTATTGGATACACCGGCTGATGGTGAGTTCCGTATGTTTGCTGGTGGAACAACACAGGCTGAAGTGAAAGAAGCGCCAAATGCTAAAGACACCATCTTTCTGCAACCCTGGCAATCTGTGAAATCGATGAAGTTCACTAAAGGAACTTGGAAACATGCAACACCTAACATAAATATACCAATGGGTTTGCAATGGACGGATGAATTTTTGATGAAAATGTCAGAAATTACCGGTCAGCCAATCCCAGTTTCACTAGAGAAAGAACGTGGTCGTTTAGTTGATATGATTACCGATTCTCATACCTGGTTGCATGGTAAAAAATTTGCGCTTTGGGGTGATCCTGATTTTGTTATGGGTATGGTTAACTTCCTACTGGAACTGGGTGCAGAACCGACTCATATTCTCTGTAATAATGGCAGTAAAAAATGGAAGAAAAATCTTCAAAAAGTGCTTGATGCTTCTCCATTTGGAACAGATTGTGAAATTCATGTCGGTAAAGACTTGTGGCATATGCGTTCACTCGTTTTCACCAACAAGCCAGATTTCATGATCGGTAATTCTTACGGTAAATTTATTCAACGAGACACGATAACTAAAGGTAAAGAGTTTGAAGTGCCTTTGATCCGAGTTGGATTCCCCATTTTTGACCGTCACCATCTGCATCGCGATACTACGTTAGGTTACGAAGGTGCAATGCATATGCTAAAAACTATTGTCAATGAAATCCTAAGTCGTCTCGATGATGAGACGCGAGGCATGGGAACCACTGACTACAACTACGATTTAGTTCGCTAGTTTTAACCTGAAATTTCTGTATCAGGTAAAAGAAAAGAGAGGGAAGCATGAGGCTTTCCTCTCATTATAAATTATGTAGGAGTTAGTGTTATGCCGAAAGTTATGTTAAGGCGTACAGATGAAGGTATGACTTTGTATATACCAAAACAAGATTTGGAAGAAAAAATAATTTCGATTGAACACCCAGGGCCTGGCCAATGGGGTGGTCAAATAACGCTGTCAGATGGTTCAAGTTTTGTTGTGGATATTATGTCAGAAGAACCTAAGTTACCCATAACTGTTCGTGCAAAGCGCGGTTAGGAATGGGAGTAGAATAAGTTTCCCACTCCTTGTCTTAATAGTATTGGAGGAAATAATAATGGCATTATATATCGTTGATGAAGAATGTATTAACTGTGGGGATTGTGAACCTGTATGTCCTACTAATTCCATTAAAGAAGGTAAAATAGTTTTCGAAATTGATGCAAAATCCTGTACGGAATGTGAAGACGATTATGATATTCCACAGTGTATTGATGTTTGTCCGGTTGATAATTGTATTTTACCTTTAGCTAGTTAAGGGGAATAAACGTGGCTACTCAAATGTTATCAAGAGAGGTTGCCCTGAGAGTAGGGCTTGCGGCTAAAATATTACCAGACGTCAGTCCAAGGGATTTACTTCTTGTGTTAATGGAAACCCTAGGGAATTCATTAACTGAAGAAAAGCTCAAACAAATTACCGTAACAGATTTACGTGCGGCGCTACAAAGTGTTGATGGTGAAGAAGATACTGAAGATACTGCTGTCAGTAAGGAAGCGATGAAACTCGCTGTTCGTTATCTTTGGGGTGAAGAAGTGGATGAACCAAAACTCCCTGCTATTCAATCTTACAAAGAAGATGATATGCCTGGTTCTGTTCGTGTTGCCGTAGCTTCTGCAACTGGTGAGGAGGTTGATGGTCACTTTGGATCATGTCCTCGTTATCTTGTTTATCAACTATCTCCGGATGAGCTTCGTTTAATAGATATTCGAACCACTGAAGAAGCGGATGTCGCTGAAGATAAAAATGCTTTCAGGGCAAGCATAGTGAAAGACTGCCATGTGATATTTATGCAATCTGTTGGTGGGCCTGCTGCCGCGAAAATTGTTAGAGCAGGGATTTATCCGATGAAGAAGCCAGAAGGTGGCTCAGCATCCGAAGCATTAATGGAATTGCAGAATGTTATGAATAGTTCTCCTCCACCATGGTTAGCTAAAGCAATGGGAGCAGATACAGGAAAGACACTTAAATATTCGGAAGGTGCTGGCTAGATGCAACAAGAAATAGTAAATCGTATTGCGACATTCACTCAGAATATGAATTTAAGTGAGGAAACTCTAAACACTCTACGAGGAGAGTTTCCAAAAATACATTTTACATATTGTAGTGATGACGACATAATCGATGCCATTCCTCTTCAAGAATTCGAAAATTTTAATATTTATCTGGTTGATGGTAACGATCATTGTTTAAAATTTACTTCAAATCTGGATGACGCAACTGGTGTAGTACTCGCTGAAGTTTATGCCGATGATAAATGATAATATTTAGTGGTAGTATTGTATGCAAAATACTGAGATTGACCTTACCCCTTTAGCAAACTGCAATCAATGCCCCTATAAATTAAGTCTAAAGAGAAATAATAAATGTAAACCTGGTGATGCTTGTGTCATGGCAAAAAGTGGTAGGCAGATAGATCGGTTTTTTAAAAATAATGCAGGTATTGCGGTTGAATATTTGCACGATGATTTTTGGGAGATGCGGGCAATTGCTGTGCGCTATTCCCCACAATCGGATATCCTAAAACTTATTGAAGACCCGGATGAAGCAGTGCGACGGGCTGTCGCCTATCGTATACCAGTCGATGAATTAGATTGTTTAATTGAGGACTCTGATAGGGAAGTCAGAATTACTGTTGCAGATCGAATTCCCCTCGATAAACTGGAAAAACTGGTTGGTGATGAGGACTATCTCGTAAGAGCTTTTGTCGCCAGACGCTTACCAAAAGGGCGTTTATTTCGAATGATTACTGATCCAGATAATCACGTGAGGAAAATTATCGCGCAAAGGCTACCTGATGTAAGCATTATGTTAATGTCGAATGATATTGATCCTGATATTCGTCGTATTGTCGCTGAGCGTGCTGAACCAGAAGCTTTGATTGAAATGGTGAATGATAAAGATTGGGTAGTGCGACTTATGGTTGCAGAAAGAATCAGTGCAGATCACTTGCATTATTTACAAAATGATCAGGAACAAGAAGTGCGAGAAGCGATAGAAAAACGCTTACTGTAGTAACACTGAATATTATTAGTAAATTAGCCATATCCTCAGTCTATTTCCTCATCATTGAATTTACTGTCTTTTAATTGTCTCAATTTGCGTAGTGTAGCCGAATTGGTCGTGCCTGATCTGAGGTTGCACGTGATATGGCTGGACGGTGCATTTTGCACATGCACAAAATGCTTACTGGGATTTAGTGTGTGAATATGTTGATGACAACAAAACGACAAATTCTAGCTCCGATTGTGCACGATTCCGGAAGATCTTGGACAAACTGATTTTATGGATTTTCGCCAAGTCCTTTGGACTAGCCCTGGCAATCTTTCTGGATTTATTAGCCCACGAGTGTATGTCTCATAACAATGGTATTGCAGGGAGAGGTAGGGTAGTGATTGTGAATAATCCTGGATTTCCTGCACATGATTTTTTTGAATCAGGAAAAAAATTTCCCGATCAATCATTTGAGAGTCCATTTGATCTCGAAATAGATACAGGTGATACTAGTTTGTTTTGGTCAGCCGCAAGTTTTATGCAATTTACTAAATTAAGAAAACAAAAATATGGGATTGAATATAGAGACTACTATCGTAAATATCCTGATGGACTAAAAGGTGCTCAGGTAGCTTTACGAAGAAATTGCCCGAGTCTCTTGGTATCCTACCCGCAGAATCGATCCACGATTACAACTCACTAAACTACATGCGCTCGCATTCCGAGATTGCCAGAAAAGCACGGATATTTACCTATAAACTATTTGGTGGCCCGCCGGAGATTCCGGATAATGATAATCGTAATTCTTCGACTATTGTTTGAAAGCAATTTTCAGTCGATATTTTATGCAGCACTAGGATTTAATAAAGTATAAAACGAGCCAGATAGTTGACGTTTTTCATTTTTTCGCTACAACACAGAAAGTGAAGTGGATGCGGTTGTTACTGCTTGGTTTAGGATAAGAGTGTCAATCATTGTGATGTATCCACTTATATTCTGAGGGATAAAGTGCTGAAGTTTGTTTATGGTGTCAAAATGGATGGTTAATGTGTGTTACAAAAGCATCAATATTATTCTACTGGATATGCTTGATGAAGATTCAATTATTACCTATAGTTATCTTTGTTTTACATCCTTTTTTATGCTCATTTTTTAAAATACCTTATGTTTTGTAATAGTGCTTAAAAGTGAAAATGCAGAGATGTATTACAGCAGGCGATATGTTATAGGTAGTGATAAAATATTGGTTAATTAATATTCTAAGAAGGGATGCAGAAAATAATGATATTCAGTGGAAAAGCTATTTTGTAAAAATTCTTGATTCAGATTGGTTTTCCCTCGTTACGATTTCAATTTACAGGCAGCTTCTCGAGGGATGATATTATGTTGGATTCAAGATTTAACTTGGTAAGATTTCCGTTAATTACTCTAATTATTACAGTCACTCTTTCGATTGGGTTAGTTTCCTGTGGCTCGTCTGAAGATATTCCAATCCAACAGGTCGATCATATGGATCGACTTAGTGATGTTGAGTTGCGGCAGCAAGAGCAATTCAATGAATCACAAGATTCGCAGTTTATCTTCAACTTTGGTTTTGACCTTCGTGCTTCACCACAAGAAGACGCCGCCCAATATCTCCCCTTTTTAACGTACCTCGAAAAGGCAACCGGTTATCGTTTTAAACTGCATTTCACTTCGAAGAACAGTTCTACTGTTGATGATATAGGACAAGGGAAAACTCAGTTTGCAGCAATGGGCGCGGATGGTTTTCTAAAAGCTCAGTCAGAGCACGGTGCACTTTCATTAGTGCGAGGTGTTAACCATCAGGGTAAAACGGAGTATCAATCTATTTTAGTCGTCAGGCCTGATAGTCTTATTGAGAATGTTAAAGACATTAAGGAGCATTCGTTGGCTTTTGGCAGTCGTGATTCGACCCAAGGTCATCTCATTCCTCGTATTATTCTCATGGATAATGGGATTTCTTTGAATGATTTAAAGGATTACGGTTACACCGGCTCTCATCAAAATTGTGCAGAGGCTGTAGTTTCAGGAAAGTATGATGTTTGTGGCATGCAAGACCAATTGGCGAAAAAACTAGCTTCGCAGGGTGTTGTTAAAATTATTCATACCTCGCGGTATTATCCATCCAGTGGCATTGTAGCAAATAAATCTGTTCCAGCTGAAATTATTAAGCGGATTAAACGGGCGCTTATAGATTTTGATCCGGAGGGTAAGCATCGTGAAGGATTGTATCATTGGGATAGTACTGAGATGCCCAAAGGTTTTCTTGCCGCTAATGAAGGTGATTACAATGATTTACGTCAATGGTCTATTCGTTTCGGTTTCCTGAAAGAGAGTCTTACACAGGATCAGTAATATGAAACTTACCTATCGCATATTGTTGTTAGTTGTTTTTACAACCTCGCTGAGCACACTTGCAAACTCTCTATTAATGCGTCATCAAGGGAATGTGCTGAACTCTGATTCAGAAAAAATATTGGCTCAAACTGTAGTTCAATCTTTACGTGATGCATTGGTTCAGGATGTCATCAATGGAAACAAGTTACGAGTGAGTAACTTGCTAAGAACAATTAAGGAGCACGACAACCCGATTGAGTTTCTTTATGTGACAGGTGTTAACCATCTTGTGTTTGCACATTCCTTCGAAAAAGGTTTTCCTCGTTATCTGCTTCATCAGAAAAATAGCCATTTGGAACAACTCGGAATACACCTGGCTCATAAATATCAGACAGAAAATGGACTTATTTATGAATACAGTGAAGCGTTAATTCCAGGTTTGGAAACCACTTTACATATTGGTATTAATCAAACCCATATTTCGGATGTGCTTGCCGAAAATACGCAATACATATTAGAAATCAGTATTACCACTACACTCATAGCACTTTTAGTTGCTTATTTTTGGGGCAAACGTATCGTCAGACCTCTGACAGATCTTGCGCAACAAATAAGGCGCTTTGGAGCGGGTGATACAGTGAGCTTCACTAACCTGAAAAACGCTGATCCAGAAATCCATCAACTTTCACTAGCATTTCAATCTGCAGCGGATGAGCGTCATAGTGCGCTAGCGGCATTAAAGGATCGTGAGCAAAACCTTGCAATCACGCTAAATAGTATCGGCGATGCAGTCATTACTACTGACGCTCAAGGCATTGTTACCCGAATGAATCCAATTGCTGAAATGCTCACTGGTTGGAAGCTGGATGAAGCTCAAGGTAAAGCGGTAAAAACTATCTTTCCTATTGTGAATGCAACAACCCGAGAGCCGATTTCCAACCCAGTGGAAAAAGTTTTGGCCACTGGTGAAACAGTTTACCTTACTAACCATACAACACTCATTGCCAAAGATGGCACTGAATATCACATCGCTGATAGTGCCGCCCCGATTCGTAATAGGAATGATCATATTGAGGGGATGGTATTAGTATTTAATGATGTGACAGAGCAGTATCTTCTGCGAGAAAAAGTCAGAACTAACCAACAATTCATGCAGGGTTTGTTGAACGACCTTAAGTCAATGGTAGGTATCATGCAGCCTAACTGCCGTATAGCATTTATTAATAGCATGCCACTAGAGCTAACTGAGCTTGATAAAGATGCAGTTGTCGGGCAATTATTATGGGAATGTGCTTTTTTTAGATCAGACAGAGTGGTGAAAAGTCAAATACAAGCCATGTGTAGTCAAGTTGTACGGGGAGAAACGGCAAGTCAGGATCTACAGTTCCAGGCCAAAGATGGATCGATTTGGATGAAGTTGGGAATATACCCTGTATTAGATGCACAGGGTTCTGTTTTTCAAATGGTCTTTGAAGGTGTGGATATTTCGCAACGTAAAGAGACGGAAGCATTGCAAAAAAATTACCAGCTTAAGCTAGAGCAACAAGTTCAAGAACGCACTAACGAACTGGAAAAAAAAGCAATTGAACTTGCTCGCGTAACAAAATTGAAAACCGAATTCCTGGCTAATATGTCTCATGAATTGCGCACTCCTATGAATTCTATTATTGGGTTTACTGGTCGGGTTATTAATAAGGCGGCTGATAAATTGGAACCACGTCAGCTCAACAATTTGCACACCGTCGAACGCAACGCACATCATCTATTGAGTTTAATTAATGGTCTGTTGGATCTGTCTAAAATTGAAGCCGGTAAAATGGAAGCGCATGCAGAGTCCTTTGGCTTTACATCCCTTGTTCACGAAGTTTTTAATTTGACGCGACCTATGTTGGAAGACAAAACCGTGGAATTAAAAACAGATCTACTTGTTGATGATATTATTCTTCACACAGATAGTATTAAATTAAAACAAATTTTGATTAACTTGATCAGTAATGCGATCAAGTTTACCCATGAAGGTAAAATTACTGTTGCTGCCGAATTACTAGATGCTGCAAAGACTGGTGCAGAGTCAGAAGTGATCATTCGCATCATGGATACAGGCGTGGGAATGAATGAAGAAGCGTTGAAATATATATTTGAAGCTTTCCGACAGATAGACGGTTCAATGACCCGAAGAGTCGGTGGTACAGGATTAGGGTTGGCCATCGTGCGCAGTTTTACCGAGCTATTGAGAGGAACGATTAGTGTAGAAAGTAAAGAAGGTGTAGGTACTACTTTTGAAATTGTAATTCCGGTTAATCTGAACGGCGTAGAAGCTCAAACTGAAATAGTACATAAATCGTTGACTCAACCCAAAGCGAACTTTAGCAACAAACTAACAATTCTCTGTATAGATGATGAATTAGAAGCTCTGGAGCTTGTAAGTGGTTATCTTGACGACGAGGGTTATCACGTAGTGACTGCGCTTAGTGCCGACGAAGGCCTGGCGTTAGCAAAAGAACTTACCCCATTTGCTATTACCCTGGATATCTTGATGCCGAACAAAGATGGCTGGAGTGTTTTGAGTGAACTGAAAGCCGATGAAAATACGCGGGATATTCCTGTATTCATCATTTCCTTTATGGATAACAAGGCAATGGGTTATCAATTAGGTGCATTTGACTACATGCAAAAACCTGTTGACCGAAAACGATTAATAAGTAGCATTCATCGACTGGCACAAGGTAGTGTAGAAACGGTATTGGTAGTTGATGACGACCCAGAAGCGTGTGATTTTGTGAAGCAGATTCTCGCAGATATTAACATCGGATGTGACATAGTTAACGATGGCTATGATGCTCTTGCCTATTTAAAGCAGACAGGAGAGCGACTACCAGATCTCTTACTCCTGGACTTGATGATGCCGGGTATGGATGGGTTTGAACTGTTACAGAAAATTCAACAAAACCCCATTTGGAAGCAGATACCGATTATAGTGATGACTGCCAAAAATTTAGCCGAACATGAGCGAGAGTTCTTAAAACCACGAGTCGCAACTATACTTTCGAAAGAAGGGTTGACTTCACAGCAAGTACTCAAGCAAATGGGAGCAGTTATGCATCGGCTTAAAGATAATGAGTTAGCAGGAGCATGACATGAAAACTATACTCGTAATCGAAGATAATCTCGACAATATGGCTTTGGTGAATGAGATTCTTGAAGATGCCGGATATAGAGTTGTGCAAGTAACGCACGCTGAAGAGGGAATTGCGCGGCTCCAAAAAGAAGGGATTGATTTGGTATTAATGGATATATCACTTCCGGAAATGGATGGACTTGAGGCGACTCGAATTATTAGGGCGGATAAGGACCTTCAGGCAATCCCAGTAATTGGGCTTAGCGCGCATGCCATGAATAGTGATAAGGAAGCTGCATTAGAAGCAGGTTGCGACGAATATCAGACAAAACCAATAGATGAGACTGCATTATTGCAGGCGATTAAGACTTTATGTAACGATGTAGAAAAAGTAAATAGCTGAAAATAATTGGTCTTGAAGGAACAAGAGTAATTCGATTATGAGTTCAGAAATTGTAAATAAAACTTCAATGAAGATTTTGATTGTTGATGATAACAAAGATAACGTTGAACTGGTATGTCAAGTATTAGAAGATGAATATACTCTTATTACTGCTTACAGTGGTGAAGAATGTATTGAAAAAGCATTAGTGGAACAGCCAAATTTAATTCTACTTGATGTAAACATGCCACAAATGGATGGTTATGAAACGATGCAAAAGTTGCAACGTTACGAATCGACAACGGCTATTCCTGTAATCTTTGCATCAGCTTATTACAAAGAGTCTTCTATGATTGTGAAAGGCCTTGAGCAGGGTGCATTTGATTTTCTAACCAAACCTATTGATGAAGATATTTTACTAGCCAAGGTACGTGTGGTTCGAAGAATGATGCAGGCTGAAAGTGAAATACGGAGACAAAAAAATGAACTGCAAATAATCAATAATAAACTTGAATCAGCAGACAAGTTGAAATCGATATTTTTAGCAAGTATGAGTCATGAATTAAGAACACCATTGAATTCTATCATAGGCTTTACCGGTTTGATGCTAATGCAGATTTCCGGAGAAATTAATGATGCACAGAGAGAGCAGTTGGAACGAGTTAAACGCAATGCGAATCATTTGCTTGAATTGATTAATGACGTGCTCGATATTTCTAAAATTGAAGCCGGTAAGATGGAACCCGTAATTACTGAGTTCGATATTGTAGAACTATTAAGAGATCTTTCTCAAAGTATTGCGCCAGAGATAAATAATAAAGGGCTAAAATTTGAAGTATCGCTACCAGATTATACTGTGATGATCAGGAATGATTCACGTCGAATCCGACAAATCGTTATGAATTTACTGAGCAATGCGCTTAAATTTACAACTGATGGTGAGATTATGACTACATTAGTTGTTGAGGATACACAAAATATTTGTATTTCTATTAAGGATACTGGAGTCGGGGTAAAACATGATGATTTGGATAAGTTGTTTGAACCTTTTCAACAAATTAATGCAGATTTTACAAAAAGCTATAAGGGAACAGGGTTGGGGCTATATATATGTAAAAAGTTATCTCATATTATAGGTGGCGAGTTAAAAGTGAAAAGCCTGTTTGGTGAAGGTAGTCAGTTTAGCTTGCTAATACCTGTTTCGATTAATACGCCTAAATTTATTGAGAAAAAAGATCATCTACAAGATGTTTCTATAGTTTAGTAATTTGAATGTAATTATTGCGAAGCCAATTTTGCTTAGTTATGAAGTGAATTGATATTTGTAACAGTGAAGAACCCTATGAATGAAGGCGGTGTTTCAAATGAAAAAAATATTGCTTGTCGAAGATAACGAAGATAATGCTTTTCTATTTAGATCGTTGTTGTCTTTACGAGACTATGAATTGAAAGAAGCAAGCACAGGTTTAGAAGGTATCAAACTAGCCAAAACAGAGCTGCCAGATTTAATACTCATGGATATTCAACTTCCGGATATTAACGGTCTTGAGGCAACAAAACAAATCAGGGAAGCGTTGGGAGATGGTGTTCAAATTCTAGCGGTAACTTCTTATGCAATGGCGGGAGATAGTGAGAAATGCTTGGAGGCAGGATGTAATGGGTATTTGGAAAAACCCATTAATCCTGAAAACTTTTTACAGGAAGTGGATTCGTTTATTCAATAATTGGAAATATTTTATAGCTTATAGGAATGTAATGTCAGAGTTAATTGAAAAAACAATTCTAATCGTTGATGATCATGATGATGATCGAGCATTGCTTGAGCAGTTGTTTAAATCTCGAAAATATCACGTACTATTAGCTAATAATGGAGATGTTGCTCTGGAAATATTGACTGCGCAGCCTGTTGATCTCGTTTTTAGTGACGTGCTTATGCCTGTCATGGATGGTCTTCAGCTCTGCAGAATGATTAAAAGCAGTGATGAGTTGAAACATATTCCTGTTGTTCTGTACTCATCAATTTATTCAAATGAAGACGATATAAAGCAATCTGAAGAGGCTGGTGCGGAACGATATGTTATTAAACCGATAGAACCTAAAAAGTTGCTTGTTATTTTGGATCAAATTCTTGATAAACCAGCCTTTCAGAGCGTCTCAATAAAAAATGTATCTTCTGTTTCTTTTTCTGGAGATAGAGAAAAATACCTTCGATTATATAGCACCCAGTTAGTTAAGCGATTGGAAAAAGAAGTAAGTAACTTGGGTGAGGAGATTGCTAAGCGTAAGAAAATAGAGGAGGAACAAAGAGAAATACTAAATTCAATGAGTGATGGCGTAATTTCCACTGATGAAACAGGAGTGATACTCTCTTTTAATAAAGCTGCAGAAGGCTTGTTTGGTTATGCAGCAAAAGAAGTTATCGGGGAAGATATCAGTCAATTAATTCCTGAGCCTTTTGCCAGTCTACATAATGGCGATATTCAAAACTACGTAGAATCGGGTGAGGCACACGTTTTTGGTTATGGGTGTGAAGTAGTAGGGTTGTGTAAAAATGGAGTCACATTTCCGATGCGATTAAAGTTGGCTGAATTATCAAGAAATGCAGAGGGTAAGCGACGTTTTATTGGATCTTGTCAGGATATCACACAACTCAAACAGCAGGAGCAGCAACTCCGTCGTAGCCAGAAAATGGATGCTCTTGGTAAGTTAACCGGTGGTATAGCTCATGATAATAACAATATGCTAGGTGTAATATTAGGTTATGCAGAATTGTTAAGGGGTGAATTAGATGATCAACCTAAACTGGCGAAATATGTTCAGCAAATACGTCGTGCGGGTGAACGGGGTGCTAAGCTTGCCCGTAAATTATTAGCGTTTTCACAACAAGAGACTTCTGATGCTCAAGTGTTAGATATTAATTTGTTATTGCTGGAAGAGCAACACATACTGGAAACTACTCTGACTGCGCGCATTAGTCTGGTACTCGATTTAGCAGAAGATCTTTGGTCCGTTTGGTTAGATAGCGCTGAGCTGGAAGATGCTATTCTCAATATGAGTATAAATGCAATGCATGCAATTAACGGGAATGGCCAGTTAACTATTCAGACTTGTAATGAAACAATAGGTAAATATAGTGCAGAAATATTACAGGTAGAAACTGGTGATTATGTACTACTGAGTATCAGCGACACAGGATGTGGAATGGATGATACGACTAAAGAGAAAATATTTGATCCTTTTTTTTCCACCAAAGGAGAAAATGGTACAGGATTAGGTTTAAGTCAAGTGTATGGTTTCATAGAACGTAGTGGCGGAGCCATTGATGTTTATTCGGAAGTTGGTGAAGGTTCCCGGTTTTCGCTTTACATACCTCGATTTCATAATAGTTGCAATAATGATATAAGCAAACAATACAATTATGAATCTGAGTTACGAGGTCACGAAACTATTCTGATTGTTGATGATGAATCGGCGTTGTTAGAGTTAGCCGTAGAAATATTAGAGATGCAAGGATACCAAATTAAAAGTGCAGACAATGCCAAACAAGCGCTTCAAATCATGGAAGCCGAAGAGATCGATTTACTGTTATCTGATGTTATTATGCCAGACATGAGTGGTTATCAACTGGCGGCTATTGTCCAGGAAAAATATCCCACTGTAAAAGTCCAATTGACTAGTGGCTTTACCAATGAACGCCATAGAAACTTGGTTGAGGATGAGTTGTACAAAAATCTATTACATAAACCTTACCAAACAAAAGTTTTATTGAAAAAAGTACGGGAGCAGCTAGATAGCACGGTTAATTTATAATTCCAATATCTCAAGCGATAGAGAAATGATATCTTTGCGCGATTATTCATCCGGTAAATTAGCGATGAGCGAAACAAGACCTCCAAATTATCTGGTGAGTAAAATGGGGAATTCTAGATAATGATAATTGCAATTCCTCGACTATTGAATGAAGTATAAAGCGAAGACTAGGGAGTCTGTTGGATTAGCATACGTAATGGGTTAATAAAATACCAGTACAACACAAACCAGCGAAAGACGATTCAGATAGTCGTTAAATTTATCCCATTTGACTGAGAAACTCCGTATATTTTTCCTCCTTTTGTGACAGAAAATCTTCTTCATAGTAAAAAATGTGATTGAGCTGGTGAATGGAATGGCCATTTTTTGTCATGAACTAGTCACTTCCATGCCACCACATGCGCCATTTGTACGCTTGATCATTGCCTAAGCTAGAAAAGTGAAATGCCAGTCAAATACAAGCCCTTACAAATGAGAAAAATTTCATATATACACTTGAATGACACTGTGATTTTTAAACAAAAATAAATTATTTCTTCGCTCTTTTGCTGCAGAAAGAACATAATTATGGGTCTATAATTAAATAATAACTTTCTGTTTTTAGGGCCTTATCTGGGGAGGATAAGTTCTCGGAATAGAAAATATTTTTGGTTTGTGTATAGACAAATAACGCATGAGGTATATATGACACAACACGTAATTCAAGCAATACCAAACATTGATGCGAATGACAATAACAACATTAATGTAGAACTGAAAACCACCACTAAACTAAGCAAAGCAGATATCTTTAAAAATGGTGCTTATCCGTACAACAAAATGATGAGCCGGGTTGAGTACGAGAAGCGCAAACAGGAACTGCAAATTGAGTTGTTGAAGATGCAGAACTGGGTCAAGGAAAGCGGCGAGCGTATTGTCATTCTATTTGAAGGCCGAGATGCCGCTGGCAAGGGTGGCACCATTAAACGCATGATGGAACATATGAACCCTCGAGGCGCCCACGTGATCGCTCTCGAAAAACCGAATGAGCGTGAAAAAGGACAGTGGTATTTTCAACGATATATCAAACATTTACCTACTGAAGGTGAGATCGTGATGTTTGATCGTTCCTGGTACAACCGAGCGGGTGTGGAGCGGGTGATGAACTTCTGCACACCGAAGGAGTACCTGGAGTTTATGCGTCAGGCGGCTGACCTCGAGCGCATGCTGGTACGTAGCGGTATCCGCCTGTTTAAATTGTGGTTCTCGGTAAGCCGCGAAGAACAGTTCCGCCGCTTCCAAAAACGCCGTACCGATCCGCTGAAACAGTGGAAATTAAGCCCCATCGATTTGGCTTCTCTAGATAAGTGGGACGACTACACCGAAGCAAAAGAGTCGATGTTTTTTTACACTGATACCGCCGATGCGCCATGGACGGTAGTTAAATCGGATGACAAAAAGCGCGCGCGCGTCAATGCCATGCGCTACATGCTGAGCCAGCTCGACTACCCTAATAAGGATCACCAGATTGTTCGAGAGCCGGACCCATTGATAGTTGGTAGTGCTAAAGATGTGTTTGAAAACGACGAATACTGCAGCTTGCGCTAAACCGGCCTCCTATACAAAGCTATTTAATAAAAGAAGTGAGAAAATAAATGACACACAAACATCTACCCCATGCTGAGCGCGTGGTTAATGTTTTTAAAGAGAAATTGAGTCAAAGCGGCCGCGAGCATGTTGGTGACAAACATTTTGATGAGCTAACTTTAATGATTGAGTCTGCGATTAGCACTACTGTACTGGAAGAAGTGGAACGTGCAGTGGATCGCATTCATGACGTGGTTGAGTCTATCAGGAAAGATGCAGAACACCTGTAAGTGTTCGGCTAATTCTAAATTGATTATTGGGCAGGCACATTATGCCTGCTCTGGCGTTGTGCATATTAATAACCAATAAGGGGTCAGAACCCTTATTGATGAGAAAGTTAGCGAGAAATTTGTTTTTAAATTCGACGCAATTTTATATTGCTAAAGTTGAAGCCCGTCCTTGGTAATGTGGGGGTTATTTTCTAACTCAAATGAGTAAGGCAGATCTTCAATTGAAATATTTGCACCGTCAACACTGGCAATACGTAAACCTTTACTTTCAACGCTAGCAACTTGAATTACAGCTAATGCGTCGAGGCTGCCTTTTTCATTTTTTTGTGCATCAACAATTTTACCAACACTTTGTTGATTCTCAGATGCAGCATCATAAATATTTTCACCGAGCGTGGGTAACTCATTTGAGTTTATGGTAATTCTATACATGCGTTTTTTAAGTTTACCGAGGTAATGCATGCGAGCAACAACTTCTTGCCCCGGATAACAGCCTTTTGTAAAGCTCACGCCATCGGTTATTTGTAAGTTAACCATTTGCGCGACAAACTCTTCGTAAGTATCGGCAAAAATATTTGCGATACCGGAATGAATATCCAATCTCCGCCAATGATTACTGGTGCTGAGCGTAAGTTTGTCAGTAAATTGTAGTTTGATCTTTTCTATATTTTCGTTTTCACCGAAACACAGAACACGCGTAGTAACGCCTGGTATTCTTATCCAGTTCACGCTATTTTCTTGTTGGATTTCATTCATTCCGGTGGGTGTTGGGTTTGAGAGCTCGTTTCCTGCAAATCCCAAGATTTTCCATGTGCTGGAAATATCATCTAAAGTGACTTTTGAACGCATAACAAACATGCGAAGTCGTTTGATTACTGGCTCAATTAGTTCTTGCGGGATGAGCATAAAATAATCTTGGCCAAGTTTGCATAGTCGAAAAGTTGTGAACAATCGTCCTTTGGGGTTGTTATAGCTATTCCATTGGCTTTGATTATTGTCTAGCGCCTTCACATCGTTGCTAAATTGACCGTGTAAGAATGCCTGAACATCTTCTCCAGCGACTTTTATAATACCGAGATGATCGGTTTCGCAGATGATATTTTCATCAATGGTAATTTCAGATGTCTCTTTAATACTCGCTTCGCTCATGGGGATATTGCCTATTAAATATTCGAGTTACACTTAGATGTAAAATTTTACCCAAGTTTTCCTAATTTAAACACACTTCTGTTTATAAGATTATTGTGATCGGTACTGCTTTTGCTTGATAAGCAGTTGAATGATCTACTATTATTAGTGTGTAGTTTATTTTCTCTCACGGTACTCAGGGCTGAACAAGGAAACTCACGTCATATGAGGTCTACTATCAAAAAAGATCGACCGAAATATATCGATCTATCACGCATTAAATTACCGATTACTGGCGTTGTATCAATAGCGCATCGGTTATCGGGAATATTTTTAGTGCTCTCTATACCGGTGTGGCTCTATCTGCTCGACTTGTCATTGAGTAGTGAACAAGGATACGAGCAAGCTGTGATGATTACCGACAGCTTTATGTTTAAATTATTGGCCATCATTGCTTTTTGGGCGTTAGCTCACCATTTTTTTGCGGGAATTCGTTTTCTATTATTTGATATCGATATTGGAGTGGAAAAAGAGTCCGCCATTAAAGCCGCGAAAGCTGTATTTATTGCCGAAGGAGTGCTGATGTTGATGGTAATAGGATGGTTAATATGAGCTGGCGAACCGGAGGGGTAAGGCCCTGGATATTGCAGCGCCTCAGTGCAGTTTTTATGCTTGTGGTGTTAATTTTTTTTACATCTACGTTAATGTTTAGTGGCGCTGCCAACTTCAACGAGTGGCAACAGTGGATGAGTGCACCCATCTGGAATGTCGTGATTATTATGTTCTGGGTCGCGTTGATTGCTCATGCATGGGTTGGAGTACGTGATGTGTTTATGGATTATATTTATTCGGACACTTTGCGTGTGACGATCTTGACCTGTTTTGCACTTTACTTGATCGCGATGCTAATTTGGATGTTAAGAATTATGCTATTGGTGGGGGTTTAATGACTATTCCGGTTCGAAAATTCGATTCTTTAGTAATTGGAGCTGGTGGTGGTGGGCTGCGTGCCGCACTGCAATTGGCAAAAGCTGACGCAAATGTTGCCGTCGTTTCAAAAGTTTTCCCCACGCGCTCGCATACGGTGGCAGCTCAGGGTGGGGTGAATGCTGCACTCGCCAATGTGTTACCCGATAATTGGCATTGGCATATGTACGATACGATTAAGGGCAGTGATTATCTTGCAGATCAGGACGCCGTTGAATATATGTGTCGTGCTGCATCTCATCTTGTTTATGAATTGGAGCATGCTGGTGTTCCTTTCTCACGTCTTGATAACGGTAAAATCTATCAACGTCCATTTGGTGGGCAGAGCCAGGATTTTGGTGGTGCTCAGGCCGCCCGAACTTGTGCAGCAGCTGATAGAACTGGCCACGCGATATTACATTCTCTTTACCAGCAAAATATTAACGCACAAACTAATTTTTTCGATGAATATTATGCAATCGATCTGATAACAGATGACGAAGGCGCAATTCTCGGTGCTCTTGTTTTAGAAATAGAAACGGGTGAACCATTAATTATTGAAGCAAAAACAACTTTGCTTGCCACTGGAGGTGTAGGGCGAATTTTCAGAACAAACACCAATGCACAGATCAACACGGGTGACGGAATGGGAATGGCGCTACGGGCCGGGATTCCTTTGCAAGACATGGAGTTCTTTCAGTTTCATCCAACCGGCATTGCTGGGAAAGGAATGTTGATTACCGAAGGTGTGCGTGGTGAAGGTGGTTATCTTATTAATAAGGATGGCGAGCGTTTTATGGAACGTTATGCACCTAATGCGAAAGATTTAGCCAGTCGTGATGTAGTCAGTCGTGCAATCTATACAGAAGTTAAAGAGGGGCGGGGCTGTGGACCAGATGGCGACCATGTTTTACTAAAACTTGATCATCTGGGTGCTGATGTTATTAAAAGCCGTTTGCCAGGTATTCGTGATATGTCACGAACGTTTGTTCATGTCGATCCGATTGAAGAACCTATCCCTATTTATCCTACGGCACATTACACCATGGGCGGTATTCCAACTAATCGGCACGGCCAGGTTGTGATTCAAGAAGACAATCAATCCGAAAAGACAATCACTGGGCTGTATGCAGTTGGTGAGTGTGCCTGCGTATCGGTGCACGGCGCAAATCGTCTGGGTGGCAATTCATTGTTAGATATAGTTGTGTTTGGTCGTGCAGCGGGGAACCATATCATTGATTATCTCAAGGATACTCGTTTCCACCGTCAAATTAATCAGGATAGTGTTGATAAAGCTGTGCAACGATTAACGCGTTGGAGTGACACCAGTGAAGGTGAATCTGTTGATCAAATTCGCGAAGATTTACAGCGTGAGATGGAAGATCATTGCGGTGTTTTTCGTACCGATGAAATCCTAAAAGAAGGTGTGGAAAAGATTCGTGCGATTAAAGCCCGTCTACCCAACGCCCGATTAAAAGACCATAGCAATGTTTTTAATACAGCACGAATTGAGGCGCTTGAACTGGAAAATTTAGTTGATATCGCATTGGCAACGGTTCACTCTGCTTATTCAAGACAAGAGAGTCGAGGCGCTCACAGTCGGGTTGATTTCCCTGATCGCGATGATAAAGATTGGTTGAAGCATAGTCTGTATTTTATGGAAGGTGAACGCATGGGCTATAAACCGGTTAACTTAAAACCGTTAACCGTTGACTCGTTCCCGCCAAAAGCACGCGTTTATTAATAAAATTGCTTTTATTTATCAAGCTAAAACGATCTACGTGAGCAACAGGATGTTATATGAAATTTAATATTTATCGCTACAACCCTGAAACTGATGATAAACCTTATATGAAAGAGTATGAGGTTGAAGTAACTAAAGATATGAAAGTGCTTGGTGCTTTGATGAAAATCAAAGAGCAGGATGCAACGTTGAGCTTTCGTCGTTCCTGTGGTGAAGGGGTTTGTGGTTCTGATGGTATGAATATCAATGGTACGAATGGTTTAGCTTGCATCACTGCGCTGGCCGATCTGAAAGAGCCTATCGATATTCGGCCTTTACCGGGAATGCCGATTATTCGCGACCTGGTGGTTGATCTCAGTCAGTTCTATCATCAATATCGCTCAGTTAAACCTTATTTGATTGCGCATAAACAGGAAACGGAAATAGAGCATCTGCAAACACCCAAAGAGCGAGAAAAACTCGATGGTCTATATGAATGTATTCTTTGTGCGTGTTGTTCAACGTCCTGCCCTTCATTTTGGTGGAATCCGGATAAATTCCGTGGCCCAGCTGCACTGTTGCAAGCTGCACGATTTTTAAATGACAGCCGTGATGACGCAACAGCTGATCGATTGACAGAACTGGAAGGGCCATACCGCTTATTTCGCTGTCATACAATAATGAACTGTACAAATGTTTGTCCTAAAGGATTGAATCCAAGTAAGGCGATTGGTGACATCAAAAAAATGCTGGCCAAACACGTCATATGAATACGGAATTATTATCAAAAAACAAATTACGCTGGGGTTGCCGGCGTGGCATGTTGGAGCTGGATCTTTTGTTGGCGGATTTTTTCGATAACTGCTACGATGACTTGGCAATGGAAGAGAAGTTTGTCTTTCAGGATTTATTGATTGAAGCAGATCAAACCTTGCTAGGCTATTTCATGGGACATGAAGTGCCAGAAGATAAAGAGATACTTAATGTCGTCCAAAAAATACGCGGCGCCGTTGCAGCTTGAGATTAGGCCTTCTCGAATACTTTTAGTTGTTCTTTTGTTACTTCACCTATCGGCAATTGTCATATTAATTACTTTGCCGATGCCTGCTATTTTGATGTTTGTTTTGTCTATTGTGCTGATTCTTATCGGCGCACATCTTATGTCACTTCATGCATTACGAAGTTCTGAAAAAGCCGTCACAAAAATTATTTGGGATGCTAATGATGAGTGGCTATTATCTGGAAGTGCCAGGCAGAATGTTAAAGTCGATTTGCTGGGTGATAGTTATGTCCACCCAAAGTTAACAATTCTACGTTTTAAAGAGCCCGATAAAATGTGGAGCAATAGTGTCGTGTTGCTAAAGGATAATATCGATGAGAATGATTTCAGGAGATTAAGGGTGAGGTTGAATTTATCGCGTAGTGGAGTTAAAAATGATATTTAACTAATATTAATTAGTATATTCTTTTCCTGCCCTAAACGCTTCTAACAATGCCTGCTTAAGTTCGGGTGACTCATCCAGATTTTCTATCCCCATCACTTTCTGTGCAATCTCTTGAAGCAGCGAAATATTTTCTTGCTCCTTCCAGAGTTTTTCAAATTTTGGGATGTCAAAAGTGTTTTTGTTCAGACACTGCTCGGCTAATCCTTTTGCATCTTCAAATTCCAGATCATGTGATTCCATTGCATCATAGAGATAAGAATAAGTGTCGATGTTATTTTCTTTAGCGAGAAAAAAATGCAAATCGGGAATGTTGTGCATGGTTTGCATTATCTGATCAAGATCAACAGATGCAGATGGCATGTAATCCTCACCTTTAAATGAGAAAGAAATCTTTACACGGATTGAGTTTTTCATGTTGTTAACGCTGCAAATAGCATAGGCAATTTTTCAGGTAGTTTTTCGACATGATCGATGACGGTATATTGTTTGCCAAATACTTCTGTCACATAGTCATCAGCATGCGGATTCAGGTTAATACAATAAGTATAGATCCCATCTTGATCTAATTCTTGCACCGCTCTATGAGCATCTTGAATAAGTAAATTTTCATCATCTACATCAATATCTGCTGGCTCGCCATCGGTTAATATTAACAATAGTTTCTTGTCTGCTTTTTGTGCGCCAAGGTAATGTGCTGCATGACGCATTGCCGCACCCATACGTGTAGAGTATCCTGCTTCCAAAGCAGCTAGTCGTGATTTAACTTCATCACTCCATTGTTCACTATAACCCTTAATGTGCTGGTATCGCACTTCATGACGCGAGTTCGAAGAAAACCCGGCGATAGCAAATTTGTCACCTAAACCTTCGATGGTTGTCGATAATAGTGAGACCGCTTCTTTGCTGAGTTCCAGGATGGATTGCTCACATCCTTTTGGAATGTCGTTCAAAGAGGCGGAAAGATCTAGTAGCAGCATCACTGCGATATCACGACCGTCGTGTTTGTAGCTCATGTTGATGCGCGGATCAGGTTGAGAGCCGCTTTTGAAATCAATGAGTGAGCGTATTGCAACATCCAGATCAAGTTCACTGCCATCTTCTTGATAGCGAACGCGCTTATATTGTTGAGGCTTGAGCAATTCCATCATTGCTTTTAAGCGCTTTAGCAACATCGCGTGCTTATTTAACAGATTATCTATATCAGCGGCATTACCTGATGGGTGAAGGCTTTCGTAGAGGCTAACCCAATCGGGGCGATAGTTACTGTTGTTGTAATCCCACTCTGGATAATGCCGGGGTGGTAATTGGTGGTGATCTGTCTCTTCACTTTTTTGTTCGTGTTTTTCGAATGCTTCTTCTTCATCACCCTCTTCAATATAAACCCAAAGATGGCGATTGTCATCGCGGTAACAAATTTCAGAATCTTTAAAGTGTATATTCGCTGATTGGTCTGATTGCAAACGTGTTCGCGCTGTGAACGAGAGCGCCAAAGATGCCATCTCTTTACTGCTGCTTTCCCCTTTGTTCATTGCTTCTCTGAATTTATTAGAAAATTCGATGACAAAAGGATTTTTATAGTTGTGTTCCGAATTGAGCATGGCAAAAGAGACCATACTCAATCGATGTAGGATGCAGGATTCGTCTTTTGGATTGCAGGCAAATTCATCCGGTTCAGGATGAAGCGCAAGCATGGTTTTTTTTAAACCAGGAAAACGTTGTATTAACAGGTAGTCTATCCGCGCATCTTCGAATGTTTCTGTAGATATTCGTTGAAACGGACTATAGTTATCAGCCACCATGGGTTTCGACCACACTTGATGGCCAGCCATATGTGCCAACGTTAAACGATAACGATTAATCCCGGTGACTTTGTTTTTATCGTCGTAAACGTCAGGAATACGAAGCCCAAGCTTGTCGAAATATGGTTGCGGTTTACGCAGTTGGTCGAATGCTTCGGAATAGGGGACAAGGTAGGGAAATTCGCTATTATCACTCGCCCAAAAAGCACGCATATACATATCCAGTTTGCGCTCATTATCTACAAACAAAGTGCCGTGTCGTTCACGTTGCAATACAGCTCGGCTATCAGCGGATTGTAGGGTGAAAAAATCTTTTTGTCGTTCAGGGTGATTGTTGTAGTTACGGACACCATACGTGATCCAGTTTTTTAATCCGGCGAGTGAGAGCTGTTGCAACAGGTAAGGGGTGTTGTTAAGTAAATCTGTTAAACCTGGGCTGGGATAAGTTGCATGAAATCCGTGAATAGATTTTGTTGTTTGCTCCATCATATCGAATATCAATTCAATATAGTGTTTTATGGAATCAACACTTCCCAGGCGTCGTGAAACTTCACCAATAGTTTGTAAAAACGAGGGAATTGCTTTTCCGTTTGGTGTGCGAGACATTTTCCAGACAGCTTGTGAAACGATGCTAAGCATCTCTTCGCCCAATAAACTGGCAACTTCCGGCATCTCTTCAAGATAAGTGAGGATAGGATCAAAGCCTCTGCCAATCATAGTGACTAGCGACGCACCTTCGAGATAGTCTTCAATGCCTTGCTCACTAAGCAGTGTTATTGCGTTTTCCATGCAATCGGGGAAAACCGTATCAACCTGCTCAAAATTGCATTTAAGTTTTTGCCGATAATTTTTTAATTCGAGCGGTGAGATGCAAACTGTCATGCTCATAATGTTGCTACCCTAATGTGTTTTACGCAAATATTGCAGAAATAGCATGATTTAGAGTGGAACGGATATCTTCATCGTCTGTGATTGGGCAGACTAACGCCATTTCGCAGGCGTCAATCGGGGTAATACCGCTTTTCATTAAACTTGCGGCGTAGACAAGCAAGCGTGTTGAAATCCCCTCGTCCAGGCCGTGACCTTTTAAGTTACGTGCGGTGACGGCAATTTTAACAAGTTTGCCAGCTGTTTCACTATCGATACCAGTTTCTTGGATGAGTATTTTAGTTTCTAATTTTTCTCCTGCATAACCAAAGTTCATGCCGACAAATCGTTGTTTGGTCGATTGTTTCAAATCTTTCAGAAGGCTTTGGTAGCCGGGATTGTATGAAATGACTAATTGGAAATCTTCGTGAGCATCAATGAGTTCACCTTTTTTATCGAGAGGTAGCGTGCGTCGATGATCTGTTAGTGGGTGGATAACAACTGTGGTGTCTTGACGTGCCTCTACAATTTCGTCGAGATAGCAGATTGCTCCCATGCGCGCGGCAACGGTAAGAGGTCCATCTACCCAGCGTGTGCCATTGGCATCCAATAGAAAACGTCCGACCAGGTCAGATGCTGTCATGTCTTCGTTACAGGCCACAGTGATCAATGGCTTGCCAAGCTTCCACGCCATGTGCTCAATAAATCGTGATTTACCACAACCCGTTGGCCCTTTTACCATGACGGGAAGGCGTTGAGTATAGGCTGCCTGGTAAAGCTCGATTTCGTTTCCTTGCGGTTGGTAGAAGGGTTCTTCTTTGATGTTGTATTGTTCGATATCGAGCTTGGTCATTGCTATCTCTCCTCAGGGCGTCACTTAGTGCCATTTTATATTTTTTAATCCATAAATAGTATTTAGATAATTTAATGTTATCCATAATCTATGGTTTATGATTCAGATGAAGCCTGAGAGTTATGAGCTACTTAACCCAAATAATTCATGATATATCTGGGTTAGGTGTTGTCTTCGGCAATATCTTTTTCTGGATCCCAGCCTGAGGATCTAGCTCGTTCTATGGCCGCAGCCTGTATGCGATTGAAATTTTGGCGCTGTTCTTCGGGCAGATTGCTGACCAGGAAGCCGTATTTTCCCCACTCCTCAGTCGTTTTTTCCCAAAGTGATTGAATGCCCTGCCGCAGCCAACCTTCGCAGGTCTCTGTTTCTGGTATTAGGCCAAATACCCAAGCATCGCGGATAACCTTGCCTGTATCTGTCATTCCACCATTCAGGTCATTGTGAATTCCAACATATTTGTGTGGCTCTTTAGTTCTATGCATTTGTTTGCTCCAGTTTGTTGTTGAGTGAATTATAAACCAGAATGGAGAACTGAGTGCGAGAGCTTTTTTATTGCGCCTTTGAATAGAAAAGCCTCCGCCCGAAGGTGGAGGCTTTTTAAACTGTCAATTGAAACGTACGTCTTACTTGTGTACGCCCAATTTCTCTCTCCAGCCTGGGAAGATTTTATCTGCATCGCTAGGGAAAGATTCGAAAGCGCGTGCAAATTCTTTATGCTCTTTCGCGTATTCGATTGGATCTGCACCTTCTTTCCAGCATTGGTATGCTTGACGTAGAGAAGCTGCGCCAGCAGCAGGAGAATCGATGTGACCGTAAGAACCACCACCAGACGTGTTGATAATGTTGCCGTGGCCTAGGTTTTCGAAGAAACCAGGTAGGCGTAATGCGTTCATTCCACCAGAGATGATTGGTGTCGTTGGTTTCATTCCGTTCCACTCTTGACGGTAGAAAGGACCATCTGCAACGTCACGCTCGATCATGTAAGCGATGTTGCGGTCGTCAGCACCACCTTCCATTTTACCGAAGCCCATTGTACCTACGTGGATACCAGAAGCACCTTGTAGACGAGCCATTTTAGAAAGTACGAACGCAGTATAGCCGCGTTTAGCAGAAGGTGAAGTTACTGCACCATGGCCCGCACGATGATAATGTAAGTATTGATCTGGGTATTGACGACGTGCTGTTGTCACCATGCCTGGCCCACCTACGTATCCATCAACCAGGAAAGCAACTTTATCAGCATCTGGACCGAAAGTTTCCAGGACGTAGTCAGCACGAGCCATCATTTCATAATGATCGTCTGCAGTAATGTTGGCAGAGAATAATTTAGCTTGACCAGTTTCGTCTTGCGCACGTTTCATCGCATCAACAACTAAAGGCATAACCTTTTTCATTGGGCAGAAAACTTGGTTTCCTTGAGGTTCGTCGTTTTTGATGAAGTCGCCACCTAACCAGAATTGATAAGCGGCTTCAGCGAAAGGTTCAGGTCGTAAACCTAATTTAGGTTTGATGATTGTTCCAGCGATGTAACCACCGTTTTCAATTGGGCGACCTAGGATGCGCCACATGTCACTGATATCTTTTGACGGGCCATCAAACAATTGCAACATGCGAGGTGGGACGTGGAAATCTTGCATTTGTAAGTTTTTAACGTCACCCATGCCTTGGTTGTTACCGATAGCGAGAGTTAGGAAAGAAACCAACATAGTGCGGCCATCAGTTACATTACGGTCAAATAAATCGCTCGGGTAAGCGACTTTCATGATGCCTTTAGCTTCGTCGATCTCGTATACTATAGCGTCTACACCTTTAGTGAAATCGTCGGTAGTACAAACTTCAACATTAGTCCCTGTAGAAGACTCAGCAGCAATGTGAGCAGCTACTTCCAGATAACCGTAGCCAGTAGCTGGTTGCATGGTGTAAGCAACCAGTATGTGGCCACCACCAGCGATTAAATCTTCTTCTTTCAGGCTTAAATCTGCATAACGAGCTGATTGATCCATCAGTATCTCCTTTAAGGTTTAAATTTGTTACGCTCAAATTTGCCAGAGCGAACGGAAAACTCCTGCACGATAAATTTGCAGCACATGAAATATCCGGATTGAATACACGCATGTTTAATATGGGATACATACTATGCTCAGTTACTCATAAATTAAAGTCATTTATAATTATAAAAACCATTAACATATGTTTATGGTATTACTGTATTTAGGTATATCATGGTGAAAACAATGGTATAAAGTGATGTGATAATTATTATCTGGAGTAAGTTGGGGTGGATTTAATTGTTCGTCGCTAATTAGTTTATGTGTTAGCTAGAAAGGTTTGGTTGGGGTAGTTTGAGTGGATTTGCAGGGAGGGCTGTAGATATCAGCGATCTCACTTCTGTTTATATAGAGGTGGTTCTAATACGGTATTTTTTAAAAAATTCACATCGTCTTTCTTGGGGTAATCTAGTGTGTAATGTAAACCTCGACTCTCTTTGCGAGAAATAGCCGAATTAATAATGAGTTCTGCTACTTGCACAAGGTTTCTCAACTCCAAAAGATCACTACTCACGCGAAAGTTACTATAATATTCCATAATTTCACTCTGGAGCATTTCAACGCGACGTTTTGCGCGTTGCAATCGCTTGTCTGTGCGAACAATACCAACGTAGTCCCACATGAATCTTCTTAACTCATCCCAATTGTGAGCAACTACCACCTCTTCATCTGAGTCTGTGACGCGACTTTCGTCCCAGTGTGGTAATTCATTGGGCATGGTTGAAGAATCAAGTTTTTCAACAATGTCTTTAGCAGCAGCAAAGGCGAAAACTACGCATTCCAACAATGAGTTGCTTGCCATGCGATTAGCGCCGTGTAAGCCAGTATATGCTGTTTCACCAATAGCATAGAGTCCCCCAATATCGGTGCGACCATGAAGGTCTGTCATTACACCGCCACAGGTGTAGTGTGCTGCGGGCACTACAGGTAATGGTTCTTTAGTCATGTCATAACCAAAGGATTTACTGCGCTCATAAATATTTGGGAAGTGTTCTATGATGAATTTGCTGGATTTGTAACTTATATCTAACAATAGGTGATCTACACCAAGCCTTTTCATTTCGTGGTCAATGGCGCGGGCAACAATATCGCGTGGTGCTAATTCTCCTCTGCTGTCAAAGCGATGCATAAATGGAGATCCGTCCGGTAATAAAAGTTTTCCACCTTCTCCTCGAACAGCTTCTGAGATTAAAAACGATTTTGCATTTGGATGATAGAGACAGGTTGGATGGAACTGAATAAATTCCATGTTTGCAACGCGACATCCTGCACGCCACGCGATAGCTATTCCATCACCTGTTGAAACATCTGGGTTGCTCGTATAAAGGTATACTTTGCTTGCTCCACCTGTTGCTAAGACGGTAAATCTCGATCTAAATACAACAACTTTATTTTGGTTGCGGTCAAGAACATATGCGCCAAAACAGTGATTATTGCCTAACCCAACTTTTTTGCTAGTAATTAAATCAACAACATTGTGATTTTCATAGAGTTCTATGTTGGGGTTTTTTCGAGCCTGGTTTTCCAGTGATTCTGCGATAGCCTGGCCTGTCGTATCGGCAGAATGAATGACGCGCCGGTGGCTATGTCCACCTTCTTTTGTCAGGTGGTATTGTGTAGTACCGTCAGCTTGCTTTTTTGTGGTAAAATTCACGCCGTTTTCAATAAGCCAATCAATTGCTTGCTTGGCGTTTTTCACGGTAAACTGTACAGCATTTTCGTCGCAAATGCCTGCGCCAGCTGCTAGGGTGTCGCTGATGTGGGAATCAAAGGTGTCTTTTTCGTCAAGAACAGCGGAAATTCCACCTTGCGCATAGAGTGTTGAACCTTCTTTTAGGTCGCTTTTTGCCAAAACAGCAACGCGTGCATGTTTTGCCAGGCTAAGTGCCAAACTAAGACCGGCAGCACCGGCTCCGATAACGAGAACATCGTATTGATATTGATTTTTCATGTTAATATTTGCAACTTTGTGCGAATTTCGTTTATTTTCGCCGAGTAATTTCTATTAAATTCGATTCATTTTACATATTGGCAATAAAATCAGGTATGCAGGATCAAAACAATTGGGCTATTGAAGAACTTATTATAATGCGAGATGTCAATAAATGTGGCAAAAAGAATTTGTCTCGTAATAATTGGAGACAACTTTAATGGCTGGGGGTGTTTCTGACCAAGAATTGGTCGAACGTGTTCAAAAGGGCGATAAAAAAGCATTCGATCTTTTAGTCCTTAAGTATCAACATAAAATTGTAAAACTGGTTTCAAGATACATTCGTGATGAAGCGGAAGTTTTTGATGTAGCTCAAGAGGCATTCATTAAGGCTTACCGTGCATTACCCCGTTTTCGTGGAGAGAGTGCATTTTATACCTGGTTATATCGCATCGCCGTCAACACGGCAAAGAACTTTCTAGTTTCTCAAGGGCGCAGGCCTCCTGAAAGTGATATTGATGCAGAAGAAGCGGAACAATATGCAGGTGCTGCGGCTCTAAGAGATATTAGTACACCGGAGCGCATATTGCTTAAGGATGAGATCGAAAGTGTCGTTTATAAAGCAATAGAGCAGCTACCCGAAGATTTACGTACTGCGATTACATTACGTGAAATGGAAGGTTTGAGTTATGAAGAGATAGCGCAGGCTATGGATTGTCCGGTTGGTACTGTACGTTCCCGGATTTTTCGTGCTAGAGAAGCGATCGATAAAAAATTGGCCCCATTGCTCGACTAGCATTAATTGGTGCCGTGATAATAAGTAAGGTGGAAAATATGTCTTTAGAAGTAAAAGAAAAAATATCATCTTTTTATGATGATGAGTTAGATGCTTCTGATCATGATCATATTATTAATCGTTTGAAAAGCGATACCGATACGCGAAACACTTGGCATCGTTATGGTCTGATTGGTGATGCATTGAAAAAGAATTTGCCCAGTAATGTTGAGCATAACCTTTTTAGTCGGGTTCAAGCTGCAATGGAATCAGAACCTGCACATTTGATCCCTCCTGCTCATAATACAGAAACGTTAACAACTGGGGCGAGTGTTGTTGAAATTCCAAAGAAGCCTTCTAACAAAAAGGTTTCTAACCATCCGGCTTTGGGTTTTGGTATAGCTGCAAGTGTTGCTTTGGTTTCTGTTCTGGGATTCCAAATGTTCTCCTCCACTTCAGAGGTTTCTCTACAACAAGAGATTGCCTCAGCTCAACAACCTGTGATAACGCAGGAGCTTAATATTGTTTCACCAAGTGATGCAGGTGTTGCGGTAATAAGTGTTGCAGAGGATGCATCTGCACCAACTTATGCTGAGCAAAGTATTATGGATGATGGGCAATGGACGCGCATTACACCAATGGATAGCGTTTCGCTAGAAAACGATTTGCTTTTAGGGAAGCCTGAATCACGGGTGAACATAGATTTGCAGAACAGCCTGTCTCCGTTGGCGCGTTCAGTGAGTTTGGATAAATCTTCATCAGAATAAAGCGCTAAATCCCTCTGTTATGGATAGTTAAGTGAAAGCGCGAATTATGCACTGACAAAATTTTGAAAAAGCCTATGCGATATGTTGCTCGCATAGGCTTTTTTTGTATTACTTGATTGTAAGTGATTTTTTAGTTAGTGACTTTTGTCGTTTTATAAGTATTATGGCTGAACAACTGTCGTGTTTAAGAGTCAATAGACTTTGAGGCCAGAATTAAGTGAATTGATAGCTATGATTGAAGAGAGCGCAAAAATTGTCGGTGTAATAGAAGATTTTGCTTGGGTGGAAACTCAGCGAAAATCTACATGTGGTTCTTGCCAGGTAAACAAGGGCTGTGGCACTTCATTACTTTCAAATGTTTTGGGGCAAAAAAGAACACGTCTCAAAGTTCGCAATCCCGAGGGTTATCAAGCTGGCGATCAAGTGGTGCTAGGGTTGGAGGAAGGCGCTTTAGTGAAAGGCTCTTTGCTATTGTACAGCTTACCGCTTCTTTTTATGTTTGTATCCGCGATATTAGGTTATTCACTTTTTTTTCTTTATGAGCTGACTTATAGCGAAGGTTACAAAATTTTGTTTTCATTTGCTGGTCTAATATTTGGATTTTGGTTTGTGGCAAAGCGTAGTAGCAAACTCAGTTCAGACTCTCGCTATCAAGCTTCCATTTTACGGAAAATTGAAGAGGCTGCGCCGATTTCATTTAATCCTATTAAACGGATTTAATCTAAGCAATTTATAGATAATATTTAGGAGTGTCGTTTCATGGCATCTAAAATAATCGCTAAAAGTCGATTACTTATTTTCTTTGGTGTTTTGTTTTTTCTCAGCGTGAATTCTTTCGCCGCTAATCGCGGTCTTCCTGATTTTACAGATCTTGTCGAAACCTATGGCCCTGCCGTTGTAAATATTAGTACGGTTCAAAAACAAAAATCGAAGAGAAGTTTTAAGCATGGGATACCTGAAATGCCTGAGGGTGGACAGTTTCCTGATTGGTTTAAACGATTTTTTGGTGAAGAGGGTGAAGAGGGTGGTTTTAATGGCCAAGAACGTAAAGCTCAATCACTAGGTTCTGGTTTTGTACTGTCACAAGATGGTTATATTTTAACAAATAATCATGTCATCGAAGACGCCGACAAAATCATCGTTCGCTTAAGTGATCGTCGTGAAATTGAAGCTGAGCTTATAGGTAGAGATGAACGTAGCGATTTAGCATTGCTTAAAATAAAAGCAGACAAATTACCCGTAGTTAAGTTAGGTAGTTCTAAAAATCTAAAGCCCGGTGAGTGGGTGCTGGCTATTGGCTCTCCTTTTGGATTCGATTATTCAGTAACTGCTGGAATCGTGAGCGCAAAAGGTCGTAGTCTGCCAAGAGAAAACTATGTTCCGTTTATCCAAACTGATGTCGCAATAAATCCCGGTAATTCTGGTGGCCCACTTTTTAATCTGGATGGTGAAGTTGTCGGGATTAACTCACAAATCTACAGCCGTACAGGTGGATACATGGGCGTTTCTTTTGCGATACCAATCGATGTTGCTATGATTGTTGTTGATCAGTTAAAAACCGAAGGTCATGTTACTCGAGGATGGTTAGGTGTATTAATTCAAGATGTAACGCGTGATCTTGCTGAGTCTTTTAACATGGACAAACCGCACGGTGCGTTGGTCGCTCGTGTTTTGCCCGGTAGTCCCGCTGAAGAAGCAGGATTTGAAGTGGGTGATATTGTTGTTAAATTCAATGATAATGAAATCGACCATTCATCTGACCTTCCTCCGATGGTTGGTATTACACCAATTAACAAGAGCATTCCTGTGGAAATTATCCGCAAAGGTAAGCTGAAAGAGATAAAAGTTAAAATTGGTGAATTACCAAAAGAAGATGATATTAAACTCTCTTCAAACAATCGGAGCGGAGACGTTAAAATAAGTAATCGTCTTGCTGTTGTCGTGTCAGACATTACCGATGAGCAAAGAGAAAAAATGGATTTATCTTCTGAAGGTGGAGTGTACGTCAAAGAAGTTAAATCTGGCCCAGCGACCGATGCAGGAATTCGTCAAGGCGATGTGATTATGATGATCAATAACACTGACGTTAAAGATAGTGAGCATTTTCAAGAGATTGTTAAAGAGCTTCCAGAGGACAAATCTGTGCCTGTGCTGGTTCATCGTAGAGGTAGTCCGATATTTCTTGCCATGCGGGTGCCTGAAGAGGAATAGATAAGCAATTATTTGTGAGATTTAATTTTAAAAGACTGTGCAGAGAATTTCTTTGCACAGTCTTTTTTTTGTTTCAAACTAACCTGAAAAATTCATAAAGACTGTAAGTAGGGAGTTGACTCAATGAAGTATAAAGGCATTGTTTTAGCTGGTGGCTCAGGTACGCGTCTCCATCCGCTTACATTGTCAGTCAGTAAGCAGTTAATGCCGGTTTATGATAAGCCGATGATTTATTATCCTATCTCAACGCTAATGCTGGCAGGGATTCGAGATATTTTAATCATAACAACTCCACATGATAGTCGATTATTCCAACAATTACTTGGTGATGGGAATCAATGGGGAATGAATTTTGAATATGCTGTTCAGGAAAATCCGGATGGATTAGCGCAAGCATTTATCATCGGTGAATCATTTATTGGCGACGCCCCCGTTAGCTTAGTGTTAGGCGATAATATATTTTATGGTCATGGGCTTGAAACGACTTTGAAAAATGCAACAAAACAATCTGATGGTGGTACTATTTTTGGTTATTATGTAAAAGATCCTGAGCGATATGGTGTCGTCAGTTTTAATCAAAATGGTGATGCAATTGATCTGGAGGAAAAACCTGAGCAGCCAAAATCAAACTATGCGGTGACTGGTCTCTACTTTTATGATAATCAAGTAATCGATATTGCAAAGCAGATAAAACCTTCAAAACGCGGTGAGTTGGAAATTACAGATGTGAATTTACATTATTTAAAACAACAGAAGCTGCGTGTGGAAAAACTAGGTAGAGGTTCTGCATGGCTTGATACAGGGACACATCACTCCCTTCTTTCCGCTGCAAATTTCATGCAAGTTGTTGAAGAAAGGCAAGGGCTAAAAATATCCTGTCCAGAAGAAATTGCATATCGAAAGGGTTACATTACTGCAGATGAACTTGAAGCGCTCGCACAGCCATTAGTGAAAAATGGTTATGGCCAATATTTATTGCAAATACTAAAGCGTCCACTGTAATAATGAATATTATAAAAACACCGTTGCAAGGTGTGCTCGTATTAGAGCCACAAGTTTTTGGTGATCAGCGTGGCTTCTTTCAAGAAACATTTCATGCTTCACGCTATTCAGAGTTTGGGATAGATTTACCGTTTGTTCAAGATAATCATTCTCGATCAAGGAAAGGTGTGCTCCGTGGATTGCATTATCAACTTCAGCGTCCTCAAGGTAAATTAATCAGTGTTATAAAAGGCGAAGTGTATGATGTCGCTGTAGATGTTAGAAAAAATTCGGACACGTTCGGTGAATGGTATGGAACTCTTCTGAATGATACTACACATCGGCAAATGTATATTCCTCCTGGTTTTGCGCATGGTTTTTATGTGTTGTCGGATGAAATTGATATTTTTTATAAGTGCACTGATTATTATCATCCCGAGTCAGAAAAAAGTATTTTATGGAATGATCCTCAGTTGAGCATCGACTGGCCTTTAAAAGATGGTGAGGTTTTTCTTTCTGAAAAGGATAAATCTGCTTTGCCATTATCTAAAATGGATTCATCGGATCTACCGTCATTATGAAAATTGTATTGTTTGGCGCCGGCGGTCAACTCGGCCGTACTTTTACAGTTGTTACTCAATCTCAAGAGATCAAAGTATCCTCATATCCCAGAGACAAAGCAGATATTACCAATAGAAAAATTATTTTTTCGATTTTAGAAAGGGAAAACCCTGACTATGTAGTAAATGCCGCTGCCTACACAGCTGTAGATAAAGCAGAAGCAGAGCAAGAACGTGCTTTTTTGATTAATGAGGTCGGCGTCAAAAATATTGCCGAAGCCTGCAAAAAATATAATGCAACACTCATTCATATCTCAACAGATTATATGTTTGATGGTGAGAATAGTGCGGCTTATATCGAGAATGATAAGCCAAATCCCATTAATGTTTATGGATTGAGTAAATGGAAAGGTGAAGAGGCTGTTCGTCAGGCACTAGATCAACATATTATTTTACGTGTTAGCTGGGTATTTGGCTTATATGGTAATAATTTTGTTAAAACAATGCTGAAGCTGGGGAGCGAACGTGAAGCACTAAATATTGTTAGTGATCAAATAGGCTGTCCTACATCGACGGAAAATATATCCAACGTTATATTGGAAATAATTGATCATTTGGAAACTAAAAGCAATAAACCTTTCGGAACTTATCACTACTGTGATTCTCCTGTTACCAACTGGCATGCATTTGCTAAAAAAATATTTTCAGAAGCAGAAAAATATCAGCCGTTAAAGATTAAACAGGTGAATGCAATTAAGACCGTTGACTATCCCACACCTGCAAAAAGACCGATGAATAGTCAACTGAATTGTGAATTAATAAAAAGCACATTTGATATAGAACAACGCTCCTGGGAGAAATCGTTGAATAAATTAGTGAAGGAATTAATTGAGCAGTGAGTTATCAGCCACGAAATATTTTAGTTACCGGTGGAGCAGGATTTATTGGCTGTAATTTTATTCGTTATCTGTTAAAGAAGGATAACAACATTAACCTGGTTAATCTGGATAATTTGAGTTACGCAGGATCTCTGGATAATCTAACAAATTTACCATCACCTGAACGTTATAGTTTTATTGAAGGTGATATTTGTAATGGGGCAATGATTGATTCGATATTACGGAAATATAATATTGATACAATCATCCATTTCGCAGCAGAAAGTCATGTCGACAGGTCGATTACAGGTCCTGCTGCATTTATGCAATCTAATCTGATAGGTACTTTTACACTATTGGAAGCTGCACGAAACTATTGGTTAAATGAAAATAAATGGGATGAGACGCAATGCCGTTTTCATCATATCTCCACTGACGAAGTGTATGGCAGCTTATCGAAAACTGCCCCTGCCTTTACAGAAAAAACACCCTACGCACCAAATTCCCCTTACTCGGCTTCAAAGGCTGGCTCCGATCATCTGGTTCGCGCTTATTTTCATACCTATGGCTTGCCGGTGACAACCACAAACTGTTCCAATAATTACGGGCCATTCCAGCACAGCGAAAAATTTATTCCGACAGTTATTCGATCATGTTTGAATAAAAAATCTATCCCTGTTTATGGCGATGGTAAAAATATTCGCGACTGGTTATATGTAGAAGATCACTGTAGTGCTATTGATAAAGTTGTTCGCGAAGGCGTATTAGGTGAAACCTATAATGTCGGTGGAAATAATGAATGGTCTAACATCGACATAGCAAAAACAATTTGTAAATTGCTGGATAAGAACGTACCAGGTAATAGCTCTTATGAATCACTCATTACTTTCGTTACTGACAGACCCGGGCATGATTGGCGATATGCCATTGATGGAGGGAAAATATCCAGCGAATTGGGATGGAATCCCACAGTAACATTTGAACAGGGTATTGAGAAAACCGTTGAGTGGTATTTAAAATTAGATATGAATTTTTAGATATTACTCTATCGTCATACAATAAACATTTCGAAAAATCGTAGCCCGGATGCAGCCTGCGGAATCCGGGAAGAACTACACCACGCCCCCGGATTCCGCAGGCTGCATCCGGGCTACACAACTTTTTTAATTTTCCCAGATTTAAGCACCACTAAAAATATGTAACGGACAATCAGCCTATTAAAGTTATTGGGTCAGTTGTTGGCGTAATAATTAAAATGGAATAATTCTAATTAACCCCTATCTCTATAGAATAGAAAACAGGGAGTAATTCATTAATCGGCAATTTATTGTAAGGATGCATCATGAGCTGCCAGTTCGTTGAAAGATGCGTCACTCTCACTTGTGTGCTCGTCATCTTTTGGCAGGCAATTAATCAAGCGGAGAGAAAATGAAAAAAAATATCTATGCATTTCTAATGTCAAGTTTTCTATTTCTAATAAATATCAGTACAAGCCACGCAACACCTGTCTCTATTAATTATGATTTTAGAAATGGTAATTCATTGATCTATGATTCAATCGGCTTTACAAATAGTAGTGTTGGCCTAGCAGTATCTGCCTATATGAAAAATGATTTGGATGAATGGCTGTTGGTCCAAGGTGCAAACGCAGGCGTTTATCATGGCTCCATCGGCTTAGGTACTCAATTAGGGCTCGGCAATGATTCAAATATGTTGGATGGTGCGAGCAACAATACGGGAAATGATCGAGATGAAGGTTTGTTATTTAATTTTGCACATGAAGTCAGCTTAACCCATATCGATTTTGCAAACTTCGGTAGTGGTGATGACTTTAATCTTGAAGTTGATGGGGTAAGTCAACTGATAAAACATCGAGAATCCACAAGCTCAGGATTCACTGAAGACGAATATTATTTCCCAGAGGTAGTCGGTACTGAGTTTATGATATGGAGCGAAACAAGCACAGCCTCATTTTTTGTTCAAGATATTTCAATTAATTATGATCCAAATCCAATACCTATCCCCGCCACATATATGTTAATGAGCTTCGGGTTGATGTTATTAATTAGCGTAGCGCGAAACCCCAAGCCATTTAGCTAATGTTAAATTTATTGTAACTACTGCTCCATGGACGTCGCATATGCTCGTCCTAGAATTGTAGCCCCGGGTAGCCCGGATGCAGCTTGCGGAATCCGGGAATAACTATACCGACTCCTCTGATTGCATCCGGGTTGCTTAATTAATCAAATAGCAAAATAACCTTCAACCTATTATCATACCTCATTAATTTGTGCCCATGTATCAAACTTGAACAATTCATAACCAGGAAGTATTTGTGAAAAAACAAGACAAAATATACGTCGCCGGTCATCGCGGTTTAGTCGGTTCCGCAATCGTGAAAGCACTAGAAAAAAATGGCTATACCAATATTTGCACACGAACTCACAAACAGCTGGACTTAACTAACCAACAAAGTGTTATCGATTTTTTTGAAACTGAACAACCTGATCATGTCTTTCTCGCTGCTGCGAAAGTCGGTGGCATATTAGCGAATAACGAATATCCCGCAGAATTTATTCAGCAAAACTTGTTGATCCAAACAAATGTAATCCATGAAGCCTATCGCTCAGGTGTTAAGCGATTACTGTTTCTGGGTTCTTCATGTATTTATCCAAAAGAATGCCCACAACCCATTAAAGAAGAATATTTATTAACCGGCCCGTTAGAGTCAACAAATCGTCCCTATGCGTTGGCAAAAATTGCTGGTATTGAAATGTGCTGGTCGTATAACCGCCAATACGGAACCAAGTATCTTGCTGCCATGCCCACAAACCTTTACGGGCCAGGTGATAACTACGATCTCGAAAAATCACATGTACTTCCTGCATTAATTCGAAAAATGCACGAAGCAAAGGTCAACAATGAAAGCCGTGTAGTCATTTGGGGAACGGGTAAGCCAAAGCGCGAATTTTTATACAATCAAGATATGGCAGAAGCCTGTGTTTATTTAATGAGCATGGATGAAGAAAAATACGATGTATTTCTTGATAACGAAAAAGCACCGCTGATCAATGTTGGAGTAGGTGAAGATCTAACGATAGCTGAACTTGCGGGATTGGTTGCGTCAGTTATTGGTTATGATGGCGAACTTGTTTATGATAAGAGCAAACCTGACGGCACCATGCAAAAGCTACTGGATGTAACGCGCATTAATACATTAGGTTGGCAGGCAAAAACCGGTTTAGCTGACGGTATTAAAAAAGCCTATCAAGCATGGCTAGAAGAACGCTAAATTTATCAGATAAGTAAGTGCTGCGGAAAAAGTTGTTTTATTATCTTTCCCAGTTTAAAAAAGGGAACGAGGCAGATTTATATAACCTTGTAATTGAAGAAAAGACAGCAATTACAACTCGTTTTTTAAACCACAAAAGGCCGAAGTTGAGCGCCATTATGAAAAATAAAGCGATCATTTTGAAATTACAACAAGTGCTGGAAAAGCAGGCTAATCTTGAATTGGCTGTGCTTGTTGGAAGCCAGGCGGAAAACCGAGCGCATTCCGGAAGTGATTGGGATGTTGCCATTCAATGGAAGCGAGAATTATCAACTTTCGAAAACCTGGGGAGTTCAGAAACACTTCGACGCGAACTTGCTAGAGTACTAAAGCTTGAAGAAAGCATGGTTGACTTAATCAATCTGCCAAGTGCCGGGCTAGCTATGCGTGCATTGGTTGCAGAAAATGGTATACCCCTGAAGGGTGAAGATAGTCTGGAATGGAATCACTTTTTAAGTCGAACCTGGCGCGAACTGGAAATGTATGAGTGGGAAAAACAACATGCGTCTTGACCTTTATCAGGTAGAAACTGCACAAGTTGCTAAAGAGCAGGGTGCATTACTTGAAGACGTACATCAGAAACTCAAAGCCGTCTATCAAGGATGGTTAGAAGCCTGGGTTTTTAATTATTGAGTGTGAAGCTACTTCGTAACAAAGTTAGGAATTCGTAAAAAACAAGCGTAAAATACAAAATAAGTTAATTCAAAGCCAGGGTTTTAAATTGTCTGATTTTCAAAGAGAGTCCGCAAAATCAATTACTTATTTGCTTACTCGCTTCCCCTGTGTCGTTGTATTGGGCGCACGACAAGTCGGTAAGTCAACTTTACTGGGCCAGGTATTTCCTAAGGTACAAGTTTTTGATCTGGGAAGGCAAAGCATTTTTCAGCGGGTGGATAACGATCCTGAGTTATTTTTGCAAGAAACGCCCCGGCCCTTGCTCGTTGATGAAGCACAGTTGTCAGTGGGATTATTTAAAGCGCTTCGCGTGGAGATAGACAAAAATCGCCGTGTCATGGGGCAGTTTTTACTAACAGGGTCCTGTTCGCCTCAATTATTGCAAAATATCAGTGAATCATTGGCCGGGCGAGTCGCAATTTTTGAACTAGACCCACTAACCTGGCATGAGGCAGTGAGCCAGTCAGTTGATAATAAGCTATTGTTAGAGGATTTCACTAACCCTGAACAACTTAAGCAGCGTCAGCCTGCGATGAGTAAATCTGAATTACTTCAGCTATGCTTGCATGGCAGTTATCCAGAGCCTTATTTAGGTCGTGGTGATCGTCAATACTGGTCGCTTTGGATGGAAAATTATGTCAAGACTTATGTAGAGCGAGATGTGCGTGGTTTATTTCCACAATTGAATTTACAATCGTTTCGCCGGTTTGTGCAAATGATGGCTTATGCCAGCGGGAACTTGATCAACTACTCAGATTTCGCTCGATCTTTGGATGTTTCACAACCTACAGTAAAGCATTATTTTGAGATAGCAGAAGGCACGTTTTTGTGGCGTCGATTATCGTCTTATGCTGCCAGTAGCAAAAAACGTATTGTGAAAATGCCAAAAGGGCATCTCCGTGATACCGGGCTAATAAACTATTTTTTGAGAATCAATGATGTTGATGATCTGAAGTCTCATCCGCAGTTTGGACGAATATGGGAAGTATTTATCATTGAGCAGTTAATCCGAAGTTGTAACAACCATCTGCAGCAAATTGATTACAGTTATTATCGCACTCAAAATCAGCAAGAAATTGACTTTATATTACAAGGCGAATTTGGCTTAATTCCAATTGAAATAAAATCGGGTTCGTATACCGAAAATAAGCAGCTAAAAACATTGACTAAATTTATAGAAGAAAACAACTGCCCGTTCGGATTGGTAATTAATAATGGCGACGAAGTATTTAAAATGACAGATAAAATTTACCAGCTACCGGCAATTTATTTGTAGTACATGAGTTAGTAGAATTGAAGAAAGAAATGATTCCAACGCTATATAAGCGAATAAAGTGGCTACACCAATCAATCTCTATGGCCCATGAGATAACTATGACCTGGAAAAATCACATGTCTTACGGAATTACCGGGGAATTGACGACTTAACGTTGCAAAAAATGTCGTTAGGGTTAAGTAAAGTCTATTTCATAGCGTGTGCTACGACCACCACCCGTCTGCTTAAGCGCGCGAATCTCGAGTAAATATTGCAAATCCCTTGTCGCTGTTGCTTTTGATGTTCCGGTGATGGCTACATATTTTTTAGTGCTCATGCCGCCTTCAAAACCTTCTATACCAGCTTCCAGCATTCGATGGATTACTTTTAGTTGGCGCTCGTTTAACTGGTCTTTAAACTTATCAAAGAATTTCGTTTTTTTAAGGATGAACTCGATATTTTCTTCAGCTCGAATTTGTGCTTTAAGCACTGTGTTTGAAAAGTAAATTAACCAATCCGTAATTTCATTGGATTTTTGCGCTAATTTTAAAGTATCGTAATAAGCTTTTTTATTTGCTTCTAATGTTTCGGATAAGCTTAAGAGAGTAGGGCGGCCAAGATTTTGTGACAGTGCTTTTTCAGATATCGCACGACCTATTCTGCCATTTCCGTCTTCAAATGGGTGAATACTCTCAAAATATAAATGAGCAATGGCAGAGCGTAAAACTGGGTTTTTAATCTCATTTTTTTCGTTAGGCGTAGTATCATTGAACCAATGTATAAACTGCTTCATTTCCTCTGGAACATTTTTGGAGGGGGGAGCTTCGAAATGGACTTTCCATTTTCCAATAGGGCCAGATATAACTTGCATTGGTTCTTCATGGATTCGCCACATACCAATATCTATTTGCCTGCGGCCAGCAGATAATAACATTTTATGCCACTCAAAAAGCTTTTCCTCTGTCAGCGGCGCTTTATAGCTGTTACGGACATCCACCATAAGGTCAGCAGCATCTTTGGCTCGTTTGTCTGCTACATATTCATTATCAGTATCTAGCCCAAGATTGTGACGAATGGAGGACATTACATCAGATCGGCTGAGATACTCACCTTCAATCTCTGATGTTTTGATGGCTTCAGACACCATCAGGTCGATAATAGCTTCAGTTTGCATGGCGTCAGGTAGACTTTTTAGGACACCGCTAACGTGCCCTGTTTTTTCCGCAAAAGCGAATAAAACATCCTGAATTTCCAAAATATCATATCTGAAATCAGGCCAGTCTTTTTGTTGCCAATTATACTTCATGAGTTGAATATAACGCTTATTCGGCTCATGAGCAATAAAATAGTGAGGTGAATAAGCGGCTTATTCACCTCATTTCTTATGTTTAAGATCACAATAGATTACGTTGTCAATACATAATGTCTAGGATTATTGAAATAAGCGTTTGGAATATCCGAATTTATAAACACTTGAATAAAAGTAATTACAGTATATACTTTTGATTAATGAGATTGACAAGGTGAAATTATGAGCGAGCGAGCTAAATTAATAAAGATCGGTAACTCACAAGGTATTCGGCTTCCCAAGAAGCTTGTATCTAAATACGGACTGGGAGAACTAGTTATACTCGAAGAACTAAAAGAAGGAATTCTGTTACACGCAGCTAACCAGGGAAAGCTTAGTTGGGAAGACACTTATAAGCAAATGGCGCAAGAAGAAAATGAATGGTCCGATTGGCAAGATCTTGACATTAATCAAGATGACTACCTATGAAAATAAAGAGGTATGAGATTTATCTTGCTAACCTGGATCCAACATTAGGTTCAGAAATAAATAAAACAAGGCCAGTCGTTATCGTAAGTGATGACGCGATGAATAACACACTCAATACCTTGGTTGTTTGCCCACTTACAACAAAATTACATCTAATGTGGCGAAGCAGAATCCAAATAAATTGTGCAAAAAAAGAAGCTGAAATAGCGGTTGATCAAATTCGAACCATTTCAAAAAGTAGGTTGATAAAAAAAATAGATAAATTGACGAACCAGGATGCAACCCTACTGCGCCAAACTATTACCGAAATGTATGGGGAATAATCTGTCTGCAAGGTAAGTCCTTTGTGATACGGATCTAACAAACTAATTCTTGAGAATCAGTGATGTTAATGAGTTGAAATCCCATCCGCAGTTCGGGCGCATATGGGAAGCATTTATTGTTGAGAAATACAGATTGTAGATATTGAAATTGCCTATCGTATAAACGTCAGTATAAAACTAAATACATTCTCTACTCTCTTTCTCCTTGCATGCATGGAGGGTCACTTCAGCTGAAAACAGTAAAAGTCCAGTTCAGCAGATTCACTTCACTTAGCCTTGGTAATTCCTATTCTTCCGCTAAAAACACCCAATAAATTGCCACTCATAGTGTTCTACTGCGGAATCTAGGTTGAACGCAACCGAGGCAAAAAGAGAATTTGGAGATGTTTTGCTTAGAGTTCAGCATTCATCTGTTGGTATTAATAAAAATGGAAAGCCTGTTGCGGTGGTTATTTCTGCTGCTGAATACGAGGAATTTAATGTACTTAAAGAGCGGTGGCTAAAAGTAGAGGTCCAAAAAGGCATAGAAGACCTAAAGGCAGGGCGTATTAAAGAGGGTGAAGAAGTTTTTAACAATTTAAGAAAGCATATTATGAATGCCCAAATGTAGTTTCATCGAAGCAGCGAAGCATGATCTAGAAAGTATAATTGTTCACACTTTAGAATATTGTGGTATAGGGCAAGCCGATCATAACTATTTTTATGATTTTCTGTCTACGTCCCCTGAATTAGATAATCGGGTATTTAGTTGATTTTTAGACGTTGAGTGATATTTACCCGAAATACAAAAACTTATTCAGAAACAGAGATGAATGGTGTCAAAAAGTAAAGTAACATTATACCAGCTATATTAAAAATAGGACCTTTTCGTTTCTTCTTTTACAGTAATGAAAATGGAGAACCTGCACATATCCATATACAAAGAGAGAGAATGCTGGCTAAATTCTGGTTAACTCCCCTGTTGCATTAGCTAGTTCTACGCGTTTTTCTCCTAAGGAGCTGAGAAAACTAGAATCGCTCGTATTGGAAAATAGAGATACACTATTGGAGGCCTGGAATGAGTACTTTAGCCGTTGAGTTACACCCACAAGCTCATAATGTAATTTGCACTGATGCCGCTATTGTCGTTGAATTGGTTGATGGTCGCACAATATCAGCCCCTTTGGTTTGGTTTCCCAGGCTTTCCCAAGCGAGTAAAGAGCAGCGTGAAAATTGGGAGTTATTAGGCGATGGAGATGGCATTCATTGGCCAGAAATCGACGAAGACCTAAGCGTTGCTGGTTTACTGGCTGGCACTCACTAAGCATTCAGTTGACAATACAATCCATATGCCGCGGCAAATTTAAAATCTTGGGCGGAAATAAGCACGGGTCGATTCCACCATCCATCGTAATAATAACCCCAGCTTTATTTTATTATCAGGTTATGTTTTATCATCCAAAAGACACACAATTGACAAGATTCGTAGGATCACTATAATTCTTACATTATTCTTACTTTTCAAGGCAGCATTCAATGGGCACCACTAAATTATCCAGTAAGGGACAAGTTATTATACCTAAACCCCTGCGCAGTGCGCATCATTGGGAAGCTGGGCAAGAGCTTGTTGTCATTGACATGGGTGATGGGATATTGCTTAAACCCAAAACTCCTTTTCCAGAATCGAACATTAAAGATGCAGCATCATGTTTACAATATAAAGGGAAAGCTAAGACTCTAGAAGATATGGATGATGCGATTAAAGAGGGAATTGAGGCAAAATATAAATGATCGCTGTTGATACTAATATCATCATCAGGTTTCTTACTCGTGATGATGAAAAGCAGTATAAGAAGTCATTTGCAATATTTAATAAGCAAGAAATATTTATTTCAGATACGGTTATTTTGGAGACAGAGTGGGTTTTAAGATATGCCTATAAATTTTCATCTGATGATATATGTAATGCATTTTTAAATTTGTTTGGCTTGAAAAATGTCCACTTGTCAAATCCAACTTTTATTGCTCAAGCAATTGACTGGTACAAGGGGGGATTGGATTTCTCTGATGCTATGCATTTAACACAATGCCAACAATTTGAAAAACTCTATACGTTCGATAAACAATTTGTCGCTAAAGCAAAAAAATTAACGGATTGTGAAGTTGTGTTGCCCTAATATATCATCAAAGGGTACTACCGTATATCGTAATGAAAATGACATCGTCCAAATACGCTATGTAAGAGGTGGTGGGCCATAGCAATTCAGCTTCACAAAATAGCAATGCCGATATTTCTAAAATCTCATCCTGTGTGTAATCAGTCGAAAATCCCAAAAATTACTTAAAAAATCTAATAGTTGTGCGAATTATCGTGATTTCCAGCTGTTGCTCGAATTGCTGATAACTGTACCACATCTCAAACTTTCATTTGTCTTTGCCGATACAACATGTTATTAACTGTTAATTAAATGTTATTTTAGAGGTGAAACTATGTTTACTACAAGTGACATACATCCTTTGACTGATTTTCAACGCAATGCAAAAGATCATGTGAAGCGACTTAAAGACACAAAAAGACCTGAAGTACTAACTATTAATGGAAAGCCATCACTCGTTATACAGGATGCTTCTGCATATGAAGAAATGGTCGATTTATTGGACTCGCTTCAACAGTTAAAAACAGCTGTTGAAGCATATAACAGAGGGGAAGGGCAACCTATCGAAGAAGCTTTTTCAATATTGGATGAAAGAATAAAAGCCAAATATAAAACATGAAAAGGTATAAAATTGAAACACTGGCTAGCGCAAACGATGAAATAGAAAATATCATCGATTATATTGCGTTAGATTCCATTGTTAATACACTAAATTGGTACGACAACATCAAGGAAAAAATTCGTTCCCTCGAAACTATGCCCGAACGCTGTCCAAATACTTCATGTGAGAGGTGCTGGGCAAGAGCATAAGTTGTGATGCTATACGCTTTGTAATTTTTCCAAAAAAAATCAGCGTATAGCTCTGGATATTTAGAATAAGAAATCATGAGG
>Ga0316204_10001782_pt1 | contig 54611 bp, 50 predicted proteins | sample 6monrhotite_MG_2_FD_205661 | JGI IMG/M metagenome (GOLD analysis project Ga0316204, IMG submission 205661) | Microbial mat bacterial communities from mineral coupon in-situ incubated in ocean water Damariscotta River, Maine, United States -... | ecosystem: Environmental > Aquatic > Marine >... | reverse complement strand
TAAGGACGTGAGAAATTGTAATCCGATCGGAGCGGTCACGCTGAACCCGGAAGAGCAAAAGGAGCTACCGATAAAAGTGGCTGTCTAAAAAGCATAATGGTGACAACTATCTTGAAAAACACCGACATACCGAACCCAGTATAAATAAAGCACACTAGCTCATCCTGCACTTGACTCACCTCCACAACCAGTTTAAAAATTCTAAATATGTGTTCAACCACAGAACAGCACTTCGCACCGTCTTATATATCAGTCATTTAACTCATTTGAACTCCTAACGCGAACATCATTCCCAGTTTAATATGTTGTCGATATTTAATTATGGCTGCCTCGTTAGTTTTGCTCATTATTCCCAGCCAATTGCTGTAAACTGAAGTCCACTAAAATCACCGCTACAGGCGAATCATGCTCGAAGAGTTAACCACTTCATTTAATCAGTGGATCGGTGAAAATAGCTGGCACATTCAGATACTCATTGTCATTTCTGTCACACTACTTTTGAGCCTACTGCTAAAGGGCATTTTATGGAATCTACATGGCCACTCAAAGAAAACCAAAACACCATGGGATGATGCCTTTATCCAGTCACTCAAGGCTCCCACCACGATTCTAGTATGGGTGATTGGGCTGGCATTCGCCGCCAATATAGCCAAAGAAGAAACACAGGCAGCGATCTTCAACGCAATTGAGCCGATGCGTGATGCGGGCGTGATCATCGTCATCGCGTGGTTCTTCTGGCGCTTTATCAAAAATGCACAGAAGAGTATTGCCGTTCAAAAAGAGGCAAAAGGCCTAGAGATCGATCAAACGACCGTCTACGCTGTCTGCAAGCTACTGCATCTATCACTGCTGATTATCACCAGCCTAGTGATGCTGCAAACCTTAGGTTACAGCATCTCCGGGGTTCTGGCATTTGGCGGCATCGGCGGTATCGTGATAGGTTTTGCTGCAAAAGACCTGCTCTCGAATTTCTTTGGTGGATTAATGATCTATCTCGACCGCCCCTTTGCTGTCGGCGACTGGATTCGCTCACCCGACCGAGATATTGAAGGAACTGTTGAACATATTGGCTGGCGTCAAACACGTATCCGTACTTTTAATAAACGACCACTGCACGTGCCCAACGCAATCTTTTCCACCATCGCCGTTGAAAATCCATCCCGCATGAGCCACCGTCGAATCTATGAGACGATTGGTATCCGCTATGATGATGCAGACAAGATGAGTGTGATTACAGATGACGTTAAACAGATGCTAATGATTCATCCCGAAATCGATAACAGCCAAACCATGATCGTTAATTTCAATGCATTTTCGCCATCATCAATGGATTTCTTTGTTTACACCTTTACCAAAACTACTGACTGGATCAAGTTTCATGAGATTAAACATGATGTGCTCTTAAAGATAAATGAGATCATACTCAAACATGGGTCTCAAACAGCATTTCCGACCTCAACACTGGATATCCCCAATGGCGTGAAAATTTCAGACTCTGGGATCTGCTGAGTGTAAACACCATTAATATGCCGCGTAGCACGACCTAGGGTTCCTCTACGCCCCTCATAGAAAGTCAGCCCTCCTTTACGGGCAGGGGAAATATGAACCCCTATCGTCTCCATTACAGGGAGGCATTTCGAACCGCCTTATTAATAATTCGTATTAATATAATCAATACACTCCCTGAAACTCGCCGCTAATCCTCCGGTCACACTAAAACCATGCCTTGCAATCTTTTCACCCAACTCCTTGCGAATGGCTTTTGCAGACCGTCCATTAAACTCGACTCTTGAGTCTGTTGAATTACCCAGTTTCATATGGTCGTGGTGGATATGCCATTTACCACCCTCCCCTGCATCCATCTTGAGCTGAACAACACGTTGAAGCGGAGATTGGCCCAACGTGTTTTTTCTTGAAGATACACTTGTTTGCGCCATGCGCTGCAAAGCACGCTCACCCATTGCCGTCGCTTCATTTTCAAGCCCCGGGTTATCATTAACAGCAACGCCTGCAACATTAGTGGTCGGCTGTACGCGCCCTTCCATTTGCTGTACTACATGCCCTAGCTCATGTGGCAAGTGCTTCTCCTGACCATTGCCCAGATGAATATCAGAGCCCTGAGCATAGGCATGTGCCTGCACACTGGCAGGTTTAGATGAGTTATAGTGAACCTTTACATGATCCAGGGAGCGACCGGATAAGCCCTCCATCCCTGATTTCAAATTATCAGGCAGCCCCGTTTTGTTACCCTGTTTTTGCAACGGCTCAAACTTTCCCTGAATCATCTCCTCTTCTTCAGCTCGCTGAACGGGATCAAATTCCCCCTGCATCACCTCCTCCTCTTCAACGCGCTGCACAGAATCAAACTTGCCCTGCATTAATTCCTCATCCGCTGCCAATTGTATCGACGCACTCCCTGTGTTAATCGATGCCATCAATTGGCGCTGGGCAATGGCGGCTGCTCTATTATCAATCATCGCTGGAATTGATAAACTAACCTCCCGCTCTTCCATTGCATTGTTGGTACTGGCTCTTTCTGAAGCGCTCGCCGATCTGTCAATAAACGATTTCATTACCAAGCTCCCTGTTTAGACCTAAGATAATACTCATAGCCTCACACGCCCCACGTAATCAATATCAGGCTCCCCAACACCACCGGCCAGTAGGCCACCTTAGGGATAATATTGTCATTATATGAAATAATTTTACTCCAACGTGTTGCATTAATCGAGAAAAGATAGGTATTAGCGGTTGCGGTTACCAAAAGGCCATACATCAATATATAAAAATACTCGATGTAGACAATACTCGCCCCTGCGAACTGCTCTCTTAGCTGGATGTGAGCCAACATAACAACAAAGAAAAGCGCGGAGCTGGCGCCAATAAAACCGGACGTACTAAAGCCGAGCTTGCTCGATAGTTCTTCTTTAGCACTCACCGTTAGCAATGCTGCAAACAGTAGCGTGGCCACCAAAAACAGAGGCAACAGATAAACAATGAATGCATTCTCGAATTTTCGTTTCACTACAAAGTTATAGTGGAGCTCAGGGAAACCCTCCTGCCCTGTATAATCTGCTATCCCAAAGTCAGTATCGTAACTGGAGAGTTGATAATCAAAGTAGGTGTTCTCTCGTACCCATGTGCCAAGCACAATATTATCTTCGATACCAAAGATATTATCCTTTCCTGTCGCCTCATACGATTTGAAATCGGGCACTAATACAATATTTTTTGAGAACGCCTTCGGCCACATCCTCACCCATACAGTCTTATGGTCGAACGGGTAAAGGGAATAATCAAAAGGCTGTTTAAGTGTCGCCTCAAAATACCAGCCAATCACCTCTTCATCTCCATTTCTGACTCGATAGGCCTCACGCGGCTTAATATCACTACCCGAATTAACCTGTTCCGGCAGGATAAACCCGATCTCACCCGATTTTGGCTTAATAGCATCATGGATACCATCGGTATAGCGCTGCCAGATATAGCCGGTCAAGTTCACTTCACTGGAGTTAAAAAACTGTAGCGACTGAATAAAGATCCCGGTTTTGAGCTTGATGGTCGGCTCGGCATCTGGCGTGGTGCGACTTAAGGAGTCTTCCCAATGTGCCTTCAGGTAGGCATTCGTCGCCTGCTCATTCACCAACTGAGGCGGATTGACTTCATACTGATTCATTTTCACCCACATACTCACCAGAACGAAAACCAGCACGGCTGATACCGCTGCAGATAATAACCACCAGTATGTTTGTTTCATTGTAGAATTTCCTTTTCTTTTAAATAGTGCGCGCTTAACCCGGACTATGATCGATACATAAACAGGGTAAAATCATCATCCAGATAATTGTTTATTAACTCAACTCTCGGTGACAGCATCTTGCAGAAGGCGACAATCTCCTCAGCATCATGCCCCACCAGCAGCGGATGCTCGGGAAAGGCAGTCACATCAAGCATGTTAAAGGCCAGCGCACATTTAGCTGATGCATACATACTGGCGATCACTTCTTTATAGTAAGCAGTATTTGCACTGCGATAACCAAGCGCCCCGGAGGCAATCACATAATCCACCTTCGGCAGCTCTGCGCTACTAAAATCGGCTTGATAAAAGTGAGTATCAGGCATGTATCCGTAGCGTTTCTCTGCTTCAATAATAAACTCAGGCATCTGGTCGATCCCGATGTAAGAAAAACCGGCAACTCGCTGACCCAGAAAACCTTTCAGATCACCCTGCCCACAGCCGACATCCATGATTGAGCAGCTGTTAAAATCAGCCAACTGAAAAATCACCTCGAACCTTTTTAACTGGCTCTCTTCCCCCTTCCATCCCAGCGACTTTACCGTATCGCTGAACGCCTTAATGCGGTGACGGTGGTAATGGATGATGGTCGCTTTTTCGATTAGCTCCATTTTAATCAAGCTCGCTTTTCATTTTTTAAGCAATAAAAGTTCTATCGTCAGTTAAGGAACGTGCACGGAATAACTTACCATTTTCGCATCTCTGCTTCAGCCCGTCCTTGCCCGTTCTTCAATCACAAAAACTCGAAATAGAACGACTATTGCTCAATCAGAACGAACAAATACAAACTAAATCAGAGCGCCAAAACAGCAAGTTATTCCGTGCACGTTCCTAAATACTCGTTACACTACACTAGCTTCCCCAAATCGAAAACCCGCCACGGTGCCTGAAGGCTGAGTGTACTGGTCGAAGAACCAAATCCATATCACCCACTGGTTCATCATGGTGCCATGTCTGACCGGCAGGAGAAGATCCACCATCATTTGGCATTGTATTTGAATTCGCAGCCAGACCCTGCCTAAGCGCATTGGCCGCCTTAAAATGATAATAGCGTGAAAAATTTCTTAGGCTCCATCCATGGGCTGCAAAATAGGGCTGTATATCCTGCGTATTCGAGACAGGATCACCACCATCCGATTCGTTATTTTCAAAATCAATACAACCCTGACCGCTGGTTGTATATTGATAATTGTTGCCACCAATTACTTGAACAACAGATTGGTGATTGCGGCGAACATACCACCCCCCATGAGAACCCGTCGTTATCATCGTTGAAATCAGGTACCGTGCAGTCGCTGCCGCTGCTCTGACTGGCCTGTTCTGACGTTGCACGACACCACTAGCCCTCGCCTCATCGAGTGACATGCCATGTGCTTTCGCCTCTTCTTCAGGAGATGGAAGAACGAGCCCGCCATTTTCATGCTCCGCATTGTCATGGCCACCTTTCTGATCGCTACCCATAAAAACAGCCTGTAACTTCGCCTCGATTTCTGGATTGGCGAGCAGCTTTTCCAATTCAGCTGCCACCTCGGGTTCCTGCACAATTTCGTCTATCTCGGCATCTCCAGCATTCTGTAGCGTCGACAACTCGATTGGGCTCAAACTGTCCGCCTGTCGCTGAACTGTTTTCACAGCATCTTTATTTTGCAGTCGCTCAAAACCCACTGGATCACCCCCTACTGATTCCGGGGTTAATTGAGCAGCCGCCTTTGCCCCCATCACATCCGCCTCTTTCTCCAACCCCGCATCATCATTAATAGGCACTCCCTGCTTCAACTGCATAGTAGGCCCAACCCGGCCCTGCTTCTGCTGCACCACATGCCATGCATCGTGAGGTAGATGCTGTTCCTGGCCTGAAGCCAGATGAATATCAGTTCCCTGCGCATAAGCATGCGCCTGCAACTGCGAGGGCTTATCCGAGTTATAGTGCACCTTCACATCATCCATCGGATAACCGGACAGATTCTCGACACCCGCCTTTAAATTATCTGGCAAGCCGGTGTTATTGGGTTTTGCTTCAGGTTTAAGCTGGTGAGGCATCGTATCGAATGCCCCTTGCAACGGCCCATATTCTGCTACTGGTTGTAGCTGAGCGGTACTATCAAATTGGGCCTTAAGTTGTTGTCGCTGTGCTGTCTGTTTCGGGCTTGTATCGATTGCATCTATCAAATTTCGCTGAGCAACAGCTGCAAAACGATTATCGATAAATAGAGGGCTGGGTCTGTTTCCATGTTGTGTGCCTGAAAAACTATTCGCAGCAATAGTATTTTTCTCTTCGTTGCTTTTACCTACATGTGATTTCACCGTTATATCTCCTTATAACACCGACGTTATCTTGCATAATTTAATAATTCGATAAAAATACCACCTACGAAGTATGTGTCACTTCAGCATCAGACTCGTCCATAAAAATATCGCTCTCTGAAGCTTCCTGCACAATCTCCGCATACGCAGTGGCTGTTAGTGCTGAAGTGTATGCCGCCATTTCAAGGATATTGTCTGCATTAAGCCCCTGCATTTTCACATACCACGCAGCAAACAGATGCGCGTATTTCCTGGCAACCTTATCAGAAATAACTTTCATTTCAGTCTCCTTAGCAGGGTTTACTACAAAAAGGAATTGCTCAAACTGTTTATGGGTAATAGTCGTTCCCGTGTAACCCGTTACATTGATACCTGCTTTTCCGCAGGTCTCCAATCTAGCGGCAACGGCTTTTACGACAGAGTCAGCGCCTGCACCAGAATAACAGGAGGTAATAAATACGCTACCCTCCCATCCATCAGGAACGCCCGAAACAGGGTCAGCCAGAAAATTAGCGATGGCCGTGCCATCATACTTTCCAGAGACTCCTTCAAGGCCATGAGCCACCAGTATCAAGTTCTCACTGCTCGAAATATTATTAAACTTGGGACTAGTCATATCAAAGATCGTTCCCCCCACTATATTGTGCGCCCAATCGATATGCTGAAGATATGTATAAGCCTCCGTCATTTTCGGTATATTGTCGGGATTCGAAATCAGCGAATTGATTTCCGAAGTAATGCTGCCAGAATTGATTCCCACCATCCGCTGAACAGGCGTGCGTTTATCAAACCTGCCTGGATCCATTTTTTGAGTATGATCTGATTGCCTTGCTATTCTGGTTGCTTTCTTTTGAATAGATAAACTCAGGGACTTTTCGCCCATGACATCAGCTTCTCTTTCAAGGCCGGCATCATCATTAACAGGCACACCCGATTTCATCTGCACTGTAGGCCTAACCCTGCCCTGCTTCTGCTGCACCACATGCCACGCCTCATGCGGCAGATGCTTCTCCTGACCGGAAGCAACATGAATATCCGTCCCCTGTGCATAAGCATGCGCCTGTAACTGTGAAGGCTTATCCGAGTTGTAATGCACCTTGACATCATCCATTGAGTAACCGGAAAGCTTTTCAACCCCAGACTTTAGATTGTCCGGCAGCCCTGTTTTATTGGATTCAGCTTCTGATTTTCTCTGAACAGGTTGCGAGCTAAACATCCCCTGCAACAAAACTTCATCCTCCGGCCCAGCACGTTGCACAACACCAGAGATCGCCTTCATCTGAAGCGCTTTTTCCTCAGCCTGTAACTGCGCCACATCACCGAATTGCGCGCTGAACTGTTGCCGCTGTGCTACCTGCTTTGGACTGCTATTAATTGAATCTGCCAGGAGATGTTGGGCAGTGGCCACCGCACGGTTATCGACAAATTGAACAGCTGGTGATTCGCTATGCTGCTGCTCTAAATCGGTGCTCGAACTGCATTTTTCTGTACCCTCAGAGTTTTTACTCATGAACAAGCTCATCGTACCCCCTTAATAATAAAGCAGCTAAACTGCAGCAGACAATACAATCGTAACATTCACACCAACAAACCCAATAATAAAGAGCAGCAAAGAGAGTCGATCAAAAGCACGGGCACGTTTCACATCACCTTTGGTCTCTGCAATGTGTGTCGAGATTATCGTTGCAAAGATAGTTAATAGAATAGTGACCATTCCGATACCATTAACCATATCTGTCAATGTAACCCGTCCAACGCCCGGCAACTCTGCAAGATTAATATAAGTGTTCGCCATCGCAGCAAAAAAAGCGCCGACACCAAGACCGACCCGATCATCTGCCGCAGGCGCTAGTAGAAATGCAAGAAAGGCGATGCCAACCGAGGCAAACAGCCCCTGAAACATCTTAAAATAGAGCCCCCAGTCTGGCCGCTCTATGCCTAACGCATAGGTCAATTGCGTATACACAGCCTTTTCTGCTTCAGGTGCCAATGGATCTCCACGGCTACTCTTGTAGGCGTGAGGTTTATTAACCAAATCACTGCTATGCACGGTGTAGCCAGGTACTTTCACACGTGAACTATAGGCAGTCTCTTTAAAGTCTGGCACATATTGCAATGTCTTCCACTGATGATCACTCTCTTCTACCCGAATGGTTAGCTGATGATTGTCAAGCGGGTAACGGGTGATATTAAACGCCTTGGTGATGCGCGCCGCGACACGATAGAGTTCATAGTTGTTATCGCCATCGCTGGACGACCTCACTAGCTCCTTTGAGAGCACTTCGCCATCAACCACATGAAACGATTCACCAGGCTGTATCTCATTACCCGACCACTTAAACCAGAGGTAAAAATCAACCGTCCATAACGTCTCCTTAGTAGAAATCGTTTCGATACGATCAACATACATACCAACGATAACCTTTTGGCTGTTATCCTGCTCACCATTAAGATGCTGATAATCAGGAGCCGTCTTTCCTTGTTCCGTTTTATCTGGATCGATGCGCTCCATATGACGCGTTTCAGACGCTATCTTATCCTCATAAAGATCACTACTGGCCAGATACCCTGCCATGCCATAAAAAGTAATCAACAGCATTAGCCACAGCATTAAAATCGAACTACTGTGTTTGTTGTGATGTTCCATATACTAAAATCCAGTCCGTAAGCATAGCGCTAGTAAAATTTACATGCCGTGACCATGAAAAATATCCCCAGTACACTTGGCCAATAGGCTGCTTGCACAATCAGGCCATCTTTATATTCAAATAGCCGGGAGGGTAACCCCATCGCGAGCCGAAATGCATTTAGTGGCACCATTAAAATACAGAAGTAAATCACAAAGAAAAAATATTCCAGGTAAAAGATCTCGCCCGATGGTATGTTTTTACGGATATCCAGATGTGAAAAGACCACGATAAAAAACACCGCTGCACAAATACTCAATACGCGGCCAATCTCAATCTCCCTCGGCAGCAACGCCAGTGCAAAGAGAATAATCGCAACGATAATCAGTGGGGTAAGGTTGGAAATAAAGGCATCAACAAACACGCGTTGAATTCCAATATGATAATAGAGCGTCGGCAGTATCTCGTGATCAAGATTCCGCTTAATACCAAAATCTGTATTATGGCGCTCTTCACGCAACTCAAAGAATGTGCCCGAAAAATCCCAGCCTGCCAGAAATATCTGTTTATCAAGTCCCGGTAGCAGTGACGATGCCATTAGTTTATAAGCATCCAGGTCTGGTATCAACACCACCATGCGATCACTTTCAGCAGGTAAAAGCTGAAGGTTAAGATGCTCAACCTCAAGCGGATAACGAGAGTAATCCAGGTCTACTCTGAGCGCGGCCTGAAAGCGCCATTGAATTCGCTCTTCACCATTGAGTATTGAGCGATTTAACTCTGTCGTTTTAAGGTTTTTGGCTCGGCCAATTGAGAACCCTTTTTTCATCTCGGCAGGGTAATCAGATGCATAAGCCTGCCACACACGCCCGGCAATTAATAAATTATTAGCGCTCTGAAATTCAATGGTGTCGATATAAACACCGGTCGGCACATAATAGGGCCTGTCCATCTGCCGTTCCTGGCTGCGCAGTGAATAACCATGCACCACAGCCTTCAATGTCTCTTTATCTGAAATCTTGACACCCGGCACGTCACTGGATGAATAGTAGGTCAATGCCAGATGCCATATCGCACCGATACCGATCATCAATACAAACGAACATATCACGGTAAACAGCCACACCCTGAAGTGCTCACCATGATGTGCTCTAAACAGTAGAAAGGCTGAAGCGATCAAAAAGATCACCGCTAATAAAATAATCCTGATCTGATCCTTTCTCAGGATATCAACATCAATCGGAAGATCATCCTTGATAAAGGTATTCTGTAGCGACCAGCCAGAAATCGGTACCGACTCATAAATCAGCCATGATGCCTGACCTGTTGTGGTGCTTATATGATCAATCACCCCACCCTTCCCTTGCAAAATATCTTTAGCGATGATTAAGCGATTAGCATCACCCTTCTCTTTTGCCACATCACGAATATTCTTCTTGTTTTGTACATATGCCTGATTCGGGTGATAGAGATAGCCACCATCACGCGTTGTCAGCGCACCAAAACCACTCGGGCCAAGATCAAGCGATTCAATAATCGTCTGCACTTGATTCATTGAGATATCAATGGTAACAACACCGAGGTGTTCACTAGTACCTGGCTGATAAAACACCGCTGAATATGTCACCATATTGGTCTTGGCAGCCTTGTCCCAGTAAGGCTCCCCCCATCGACTGCCCTCTTTCATTGGCACCACATACCAGTCATATTCTGACGAAGTGTAGTCATACACCTCATCAAGACGCTGGTAGATCAATTCACCATTTTCATTCCGAGTATAGTAAGCAGAGTAAAGTTCTCGCGACTCATCATAGCCATAAGGACGAAAAGTTATCGTACCGCCAAAATAGTGAGTATTATTTTTCAACACATCACGCAGCAGCTCATACATCTCTTGCTCAGGTAGTCGCTCTCTACTAAGCTCACTAGCTAACACTTCTGCTGAACGCACCACCTCCATCAACAGCACATCAATCTGAGCCGCTGCGACAGATGTGATCTCCATCAGATCATGTTTTGCCGTGGCATTGATCTCATTTTTATGTACCACGTACTGGTATGAGAGCCACAAAGCGCCACACAAACTCAGCGCAGCCACCAGCGCAGCAAAACGGCTCATCCATTTATGCATATTTATTTCTCTTCAAACCAGATCGTTTCAGAGTATTCAATACAATAATGTGGACAACCATCTTATTACTCTTCGATTGCTGCAATCTGTTCATCAAGATTAAAATGGCTCTTGCTGATGATCGAGGCACAGCGTGATGCCTGAATCGAATCAAAGACACTATCGTCAAGACCAGATACAATCTTACTGGTATTCACACATGCCGCCACATCACCGCGCCTTACCTCTGAAAACCAGCGGTATTCATGTATCGTTTCTGGGCGCGCCTTCACAACGCAATTACCCCACTGGATATTAGCTGCATTTTCCTTACCCTCTTCTCCATATACATAGGCAAGGAAACAGTAGGCCATGCCACCGCCAATTTGATTCCCAGGAATACGCTCATCAATCGATATTGCCATTTTCAAGTGCGCTTCCGCTTCAATAAATTTATCTTGCTTCAACAGTGCCCAACCGAGATTACGATTTAGTTGATAACGCAAATCCTGATCCGGCTCTTGCTGCGCATTAGCACGCTGTAAACCCATTTGCAAATAGGCCTCAGCCAGCGCGGGATCACTCTTTCGTGTCACCGGGTTCACCCAGTTAATATAGGTACGCCCGAGGTCATTAATCCCTTTAACACCGCCCGCCTGTACATTCAGATAATATTGATCAATCGCTTTATTAAGTACACCCAGAGACTCATAAATACGACCCAGCTCTGCATTAAAGGTTGAATTGTCTGGCGCTATCTCAAGTCCACGAAGAAAGGTTAACTCCGCATCATTCAAGGCACCCTGGCTGTAGGCATCACGCCCCTGTTCAAGATAAACCGTTGTTAAAGAGTTATGCGTGATATACACCGTTAACAGTAATAACGCGGCCATCATGAGCATCACTTCACTTTGAAAGCGTGCGGCTATTTTAAAGCGCGTCATAAAGTCGCGCACCTTCTCTTGTCCACGCTTGGTTAATGCACCTTGACTCACAATCGCCAGACCACCAATCTGGGCAATCGTCGAGAGTGTGGCCGCCACGGTCAGGCTGCCAACAGAAAGTGCCGAAATAATACTCACCATAAAACTCGCGCCCAGTGCCAAGGTACCTAGCGTTAATGCATCCCACAACCAGTCAACCCGGTCCCACGCATCGACCTTGCGCACAGGTTTAAATTGCCACCACCAGGCCGCCTCTTCACGGTGAAGCCTGGTGCACCACTTATCAAGACTAATGGTATTGGCAATCACATCGCCCAACTTGCCAAGGCGGTGATCCAGTTCAGAAAGTTTTTCGTCAACATCAAAAAGACATAGCAGCTCACTACTCTTTTCATCCGGCTTAACATTAAAGGCGGCTTCAACCTCATCACGCGCCAACAGTAATGACAGAACATTTTCTTTTTCCACTTTGGAGCGATTTTTTTCAACCCGCTCAAGCATCTCTTGATAATGCGCCAGTATTTCAGCAGGCGTAGGTGTCGCTGGTGCGCTATTTTTATCTGGCATTGCCACATCCATATCTGCGATAGCCATTTCTCATCCCTTTATAGTTGTTGAAAACAGTTAACACCAAATTGACACTAAGGAAGCGCCCCTTGCCTGGCACTCGTGTACTTGCGAATCATAAAAAATGCCACCACGCTTAGTAATGTCCCCACGAAAACAACATCACGCCTCTCCTTCCAGAATGGATCACACACCAGCGAAGTGATAAACACCATTACCATTGCAAACATATACAACTGAAAATAAATTGAATTTCGGTTATAAAAGCGACGTAATCGTCGTGAAAAAATTGCTAACACCCCATATCCGCCAATCAAAACTAACAGTCCATCAAACACAAGCCGTAGTACCTTTCTATTCGGGCAGGCGTACCTACACAGTACCGGGTATTCTTCTGATATAGCATTTAGCACGCCATTACCGCTCTTGATAGAAAATTGAGCATCGATAGCCGTTGCGATGGCATCCGCATCAGAATCCGCATCTGACTTTAGTGGCACTGGCCATAAACCAACCCCTGCAAAGTTATTATTAAAATAGATCAGGTCATCTTTAAACTGTTTATACGAACCCTTGGGATCCTTTTCATGACCATTTGGCGTTATCACGGGTATAACCTTGCGTAGCACCAGCATCCGTTCTTTACCACTGAATTCACGCTCAATTTTGCTGCGCAATGATTTTTTTGTATCTGTCGTAGGTTCAGTGATAAAGACAATCAGCGAATCAACATAAACCAGGCTATCATCGTCTTTTTTTACCAGCAGATCTTTTAGATCCACAAAAAGATCATCGCCAGTTTCAAGTGCAGCAGTCGCTATATCCAGTAACACATTAATCTTAAGCGACCCGCCCTGTTTAGCTAACTGAGTATGGAGCTGCTTTACAAACCTGACAATGCTCTTTCTTTCATCTATCGTACTATCAGCGTAATGATCAAAATAAAGCGTTACGCCATCTGGTGAGGTGGTAGAACTATTCAGAAAAGGCAGATACCCCATAACACCTCCCTGTTCATATTCGACCTCAAGTTTTAATTGACGATCAATAGAAGTCACTGCCCGTGTTTGATCCGTATCAGACCAGCTCATCCACTGGTCTGAGTAGATGACCAGGTCTACTTCTGTTTTATGGCGATGTGCTTTGTGGATAAAATTCCCAAGCTGTCCTTCGCTATTCCAGTGCAGTGGTTTATGAATCTCGCCATTATGGTCGACTGTCAGCGCATAGTAGGCGATTCGATTAATAACGCTATAGTTGATAATCGGTACCGACTGCTTCTCGTCAGTGACCTCCTCAGTCGGCACTACCGCTATCGCAGTCGGCTCATCACTCCTGGCATCAGTTTCCCTCTTTTCTTCGCTGGCAGATAACCAGTATGGGTAAAAACCATACACAGTATCTGAAAATTCTTGTGCGCACCCACAATCGTCATCATCAAGCACAATATCCTTCAATTGAGAGGATGCTATCTTCCTCGCGACAGAGACCAACTCCTGAGTAAACAGTGGATACTGATCAACGCTGATGCCAGCCTTTGCAAGCACAGCATCTAAAAAAATCACTTGATTGAGGTAAGGCACATCAAAAATCTGCGCAAGATTATTTAACGACTCCACTTCAGGTAAGGCAGAAGGTTCATTTTCGATTGTACCTTTTACACTGGCAAGCCCATCTTCACTGAGTTGATACCAGACGGATGGTTGCTCAGCCCTTATCATCGCTATGTTTTTGATAGCAGAACCCGCTTCTTTAATAGCCTGTTCTTTTTTAACATCGGGGGCAGGCTCGCTGGGGGCGGGAACATCGGGAACAGACTCAACTGATGTAGCACTATCATTAATCGTATTTTCTACTGCTGCCATCAACGCCACCTGTTGATCCAGTTTTTTAACCAGCTCAACCGCAAAGCCTCCGGGTGATAATGCACTTAAACTCTGGCAATATTGATAAAGTGCCTCTCGTGTTACCCCCCACAGAAAACCATCAACCGGTACGTCGCTTTTCACCACACCGGCAGCAACCAACATATTCAACGCCTGCTGCGTACGCTCCACACGTGCACTATCAACCGATATTAAATAGTCACTGTATGTCGCCCAATCGAGTGCAGGCTCACAATTAATCTCACTCTGAGCTTGCTGCGCAACGGCCCCTGGTGCCACCAAACATTGTGAAACAATCAGCATTGTAATCAATAGCCACTTTTGACCAACTGTTAACGAATTTTTTATTGCACTGATCATGTCCATCCCTAAAGTGTCTTTCCTTCTTTCCTTAGCTCTTTGGTGACACCAGCGAGCAGATCACTATTGCTAATCGTATCGCACTCTCTGCGTAACGCACTGAGCGCGCCATACCTGATGACATTAATAATCGCACCACCCGACAGCTCATACGCTTCTGCCAACCGTTGAAAACAGACATCTTTATTCGTTTTGCATTTTCCATTCAAAGCGGCACGCCATAAGCGCCCACGCTCATCCACATCCGGCATTGAGAAATGTACCAATGACTGAAAGCGACGCGCAAAGGCGTCATCGATATTCGCTTTAAGATTGGTAGCGAGAATCACAATGCCTGCGAAGTCCTCAATTCGTTGTAGTAGATAGGCCACTTCCTGATTTGCATAACGATCATTTGAGCTGGAAGTTTGGGTGCGCTTGCCAAACAGCGCATCGGCCTCATCAAAAAACAGTATCCAGTTTTTTCTCTCGGCCTGATTGAACACATTGGCCAGATTTTTTTCAGTTTCACCAATATATTTCGAGACCACCTGCGAGAGGTCAATGCGATAGACATCCAGACCCGTTTCAGCACCCAGTAGTGCAGCCGTCATACTCTTTCCTGTGCCTGGCGGGCCATAAAACAGCGCACGATAGCCGGGCTTAATAATGCGAGAGAGCCCCCAGCTATCCATAATGGTGTTCTGGTGTTTAATCCACTCACTAATATTAGCAACTTCATCCATCACCTCTGGTGCCAATACAAGATCACTCCAGTTCAAACGACTTTCAATTCGTTTTGCAGGAAAGCCATTACTAAAGTCCGGTTTGTGACGAATGCCGATGGTACATCGATTTACCGTCTCAACACTTACCCCCAGTGAGCGACTAAACTGCGCCTCATTAGCCCCCTCATCACCAATCGCCAACAGAGCATGGCTAATAAATGGGTGTCTCTCCTCAAAAAAACTCATCACCTCGGCACGTTTGACTAAATCATCCCCCGCAATCAAAAATACAGCTGTTTCACAGGTAGGCAGAAAACCACCATGCACTTTTCCTTTCCAGCCACCAAATTCGGCATAGCCTCGTCCTGTGGTACCGTTATTGATCAGTAACATATCCAGTGCTTGCGGCCGAAGATGAGGTACCAGCGCAGTAATTAAAATTAATCGCTCGTCAAACTCAAGGGTATATTCACTCACAAGGACAGCATACTGAGATTCAGGATTAAGTAGTGGTGGTGCATGTTGATAGATTGAGTCGTTGTCACACGCCTGCTCGAAATAGAGCCGGATACGTGTATCCATCACCCGCACCAGCCAATCGATTTCTGCCTCAAGTGCGCGCCCATTGTTAGAAGCTATTATCGAATTACTCATCGCCACTCCACATTGATTACGTGCGGCATCCATGAATACTTTATCATGGCGTAACTCCACGGTAGGCTGTCTAATAGCATGTCATAACTACGTGATTCAATCAGCAGGTGCCACTGATCATTTTTGAACTTCAAGCGCCCCTCTCGGGCCAGAAAAGATTCACGCAGTCCATCAACCGAGGTATTACCAATCCCTTTCCAGTTTCCAATAACGGCGTTTAATAGCCCATTAACAACCTCTTTATCTTCATCAGAGATAAAAACCGCCCTCACCACTGGCTTTGCCGTGGCAACGCCACACATCAATTTATTCAGTACCATCATATATTCAGGGGCATCGCCCACCCCATCTACCATGTATTGCAACATGTGAACCGCGTGAGCGCTTGCATCAGCAGAGACGAATTGATTATGTTGAAGTAGTTTAAGCCGATCAAATAGCGTGGAGAGATAAGGGGCTAGCAAAACCAGTCCAGCATTGCGAATATAAACTGCATCGCCTATTTCCACTGGCGTTTTAGTTAGCTCATGTCTATTGCTATTCGTTTTACTGTCAGCCCCACCCTCAACAGAGCTCGTACGGTAACCTTCCCTGGCTAATATTTCCTCTTTAAAAAACAGCCGTTTTACTGACTCTAATACCACGTTACTCAGTGCATCACGCTTTTTTCTCTCAATAAATAGTGCCAATCGTGGCACGGCGAGTTCAACATCTCGCGCAGAGCGGCTCAATAAATAGTCTGCCAACAGTTTTATGAATACCGCAGGTGACACAAGCGGGCCAGAATAGATATACCGACAACAAAACACCAACCACTCTACACGGAGTTTTGCGCGGGCCTCGCTATCCATATCATAAGCAATACCATCAAACAGTAGTTCCGCATGCGGATAGAGCGAACGATACCGTTCACCACCGCTCACAGAGAGAAGGTGAGTGAACTGGGTGTTAGAGAGATAGCCAATCAGGCGACGGGCCTTCACTTCGTCACCTAACAAACCACTCAAGTATGCACTGTCCTGAACTCCTGAGTTTTTTATAAACCCAGCGATCATCGTTTGAAGATAGAGAGCATCATCATCGCTTAATGGCGGCTCCTGGCTGAGTACCTTCAGGAGAAACGCTCTGTCTAAATCACCTTTAACAGGCGGAGAACTCGTATGCGTGATCTCTTCAGCAGAAACAGACAAGGGCTCAACGTCGAAGTTTTCACAAAGATCATTGAGGATTGATAGAACATCCCGCGCATAACTATTTTCAGCTGAAAGCCTGCCGAACCACTGCTGCATGACATCCAGTAGTGATCGGTATGAACAATTGTTGTGGGCCGACATCTCACGCAACAAGGCACTACAATATGCCTTTTTATTAAAGTGGCTGCCTCGTTCCACCAGTACAAAATCGAACGTAAACCCCCATAGCGTATGCTCATCATTTAACCTTAGCATGCGCCCCTGCAGAGGCAGTTTGCTCACATCAACCAGATTTGAGGCAACAAAAGCGCGGCATATCAGCCGCACAACGTCATCAACAAACGCCCTGGCCTCCGGGTCAATCAAGCCAATCATCTCTCTTAACTGATCAAAGGAGAATTCATTCACAAGCGCTCTTCTAACAAGGCACCTCGGTGCATGAATTGCCACCAAACGCTTCAACAGAGTTGCGTGCCGCTGTAATATCTCATTCCACTGAGTATTAATAACCCTCAAGCCCGTCACATCGCAACCCGCTATCCATTCCGAAAGGTGTACGCCCTCAACTACCATCGCACTTTCAGCGACAGCAGCAGTATCCAGTCGCCTGTGCGACTCCCTCACCGCTTCAATCATGGCACCGAAACCATGAGAGTCAGCCTGTTGTTGTGTTGAGGCCTCAAGCGCATTAAGCATATTAAACCTGAAGGCAGGCCCCCTTCCTCTGAATAAATAACTCAGAAAGTCCTTCAGGCTAAACCTTGTTGCCTCATGGCTGCCGTAATAGAGCAGCGCCAAATTCCAGAAATCATATTGTGCCTGCTGCTTCGTCAGGCCCATGATCACCGCAGTGTCGACGAACACAGCACCACATAACTTAAGGTCATCAATCTCAGCGGGCGCAAAATATTCACACCACTCATACAACATCGCTTCACTGCAGAGTTCAACCAGGCGCTCCCTGCCACTTGTATAGAGAAAGAGGTTTTTTAATGCCGCCATCAGTTCGACCTCATGATGACTGGCCAGCGTTTGATGCCACCACTTCTGTAATTCGTCACGATTACAGCGCGTCAGTAATAGCAAGATATCAGAGGCAGTAGGGACGTAATGATCTGCCAACTCATGCTGATCTTCCAGTGAGACAAGCATCTCTCGCAATTGATCTCGTTCAATCAATTGGCCAGATAAGCGCTCCATTTTGTCAGTAAGATAACGTCTAAATACAACAGCACTGATATTTTCTTTTCGCACCACTTGTTTAATAAACGCAACACTCAGTGTATTCACCGTACTCTCTCGACTAGTGGGCTGCAGCAACACCACCAACATCATCTGCCATAAACCCTGAAAACAGGTATCACGTCCTTTCTGACGGCTACTTATCAGCCACCCATGCTCAAGATGAGCATCAACCGTGATCTCTATCAGAGATGAAATTACAGTAAACCGCTTATGCAATAAACATTTTATAAGCAGCATTACATCATCAAATGGCAGAATAGCCATCAAGCGAATCGACATATCCGCTGGCAAACCCATTTGATAAAGTAGCCGACAAACAGCATCAGTTTGCGTTTTGATTAGCTGTGAAAATAGCTGCTGGCTCTCTTCAGGAGAAATAGCCTTGTAGTGCCAGGGGAGAGCACCATGCCGCATAAAGTATTCAAAAACTGCCAGCGTCACCTCGCTCTTCGTAAATGATCCAACGCCGCCTGATGCCTTAACCCTGATGTCGCTTCGATAATTTGCCAGTAGCTTGCGCAGACGATTTCTAAGCTGCTTACCCAGCCGTTCAACCATTTCATCCGGATAACCTTGACAGGGGACCACTCCCAGGTCAATTTCCAGCCGGTCGATTCTTAATATCTCGTGCTCATTAGCATATTCATCAAAGACACTCCCCACCTCACCTAACAGTGACTTTGAAACAAAATCACTCAACCCGGTCTGCTCCGAAAAGGCCTGCTCTTCCGTCGGAAACGAAATATCAAAAACCACTTCTTCGATGACATGCCGGTTATTCATTAACATCACGTGGCAGTTGATGAAAAAACCTAATCAATGCCACCGCTGCTTTATCAACAGATGTTGACGCTGAATGATTCGCATCGAGCCAGCTCTTATAGAGCCCTTCGAATTGATACATTGTTTCAAAATCAAACCAGTAGATGTCCGCGTAGAGATGGGCCGGGCAATTAATTCGCACACTATCATCAACCAGATTTCTAAAGCGTGGATCGTGACAGCGAGCCGTCCATGACGGAAAAACCACTGATATTCTTGACGAGTAAAACTCAGGCTGGTTAACATCAGGCAGAGCACTATGAATACCACCAGTCTGTGGTCGCAGCATTAAATGTTCAATAAGGTGAAGCCCTTCACTTTCAATATTGAGGTGCAGCAAAAACCGATGTAGCAGGCGAAGACTATTTTCAGCCTTTTTTCGCGTCTCATTACGGCCGATATACCACCAGTCTTTCTCCTTATCAGACTTGAATACCATCTGATAATCGATATCAGGTGCGAGACTACCAACACTATAACGCGCTAATGAGACCCCTTCCTGCAGTAGTAACTCACTAATCATGTTGTTTTTGATCGGGACAAAGTCGTCAATATTATCGCCAACATCAATCACCGCCCGTTCTTCATCACACGGTTCAAATGCAACGGGGTAAAACCTCTCTACTACGTAGTCACTGATATCACTTGGGTCGATCATTCTCAATGCATCACTGCCACCCGACAGTGAACAATATTCATCATGAGATATAACCTTCAAACCCAGCTTAACCAGCGGCAATGTGAGAGAGCGACACTCGACATGCCTGAACCCCAGCAGAATTGACAACCGTCTTTGCAGGCCCGCCACATTACCGCTATTCCATGAAGGCTGCGCAACATTAAAGCCGGCGGCACGATCACGATTAAACGTGACAATTGAATCAAGGAAAGCAATTTTATTGTTTACAAGTACCTCCTCTAACTCATCATCTTGATAATAGTAGTTAAAGTAACGCAGTGTCTTTTGGGTAAACTTCTGTCCATAGATCGCTAGCAGGTAGTCAAGTACACGGCTTTTTCTTTCATAGTAACGGTCATACTTCGCCAATATGTTTGAAATCACGACGCCAGGTTCTTCAGGGTAAATGAGCGCAACATCTGCCACCGTGCTTTCATCAACCACCTGATAGCCATACGAATGAATCTGGCTGTTATCCGTTGAATAGAGTCTGTCCAGCTGCGCACAACTTGCACTAAAATTTGCCATAATCTGATCAAACAGTAGCAAATATGACTTTAGTTGCCGCGTTTGAGCCAGCCGCTCAGGAGACTCTCCACTAGCACCATAGCGGTTGATGCCATAGGTCACAGGAAAGTGCTCCTGTATCGAAGTGTATTGTCCAAGCGCCTTTACATCACCTTCCGGCAACGAATAGAGCGCGCTAAAATCCTGCTTAATTTGACGCTGTGAATCACGTCGGTAACAAAGTTCTTTATAACGCTTATTAACGGCTTCAATTGAAACAGGAAGCTCACCGCCATTACGAATCAACTTAACCGTCATTAACTTAAGGTTTTCGCTTAAATCTAACGTCAGAATCCCACGCTCATTGCGTCGTGGAAGCGCTTCATAAAACGTTCTCCCGTCAGATTCCAGGCTTAAGGCCTTAATATGTTCAACGCCCACCATCTCGTTAATAATCGTAAATAGTGAAGGTATCAGGACATCATCAGATGCTTCACCATCAAGATCAAACAATCCATGTTCAGTTAATGGACCATCAAACAACTGCTCCAGCGAACAACCATCCATCTGCGCATTAAAGTAAGGGTTAAGTGGAATGTTACCTGATATATATTCACCACACAGAAAATAGACTTCGGCCAGCAACTCTTCTGCAAGCTGGCTGTTATCGACTTCAATCCTCGCATTCAATAGGCATGGGCGCGTCTTTAAAAATTTAACCCTCGCCAGGTCTTCTGCAATATTCCGCTGCCGGTGATAGGCATCAAATATCTTATCGCGAAGCTCATCCTCAGTCAGCGTATAGTCCTGGTTTCGCTTTATTTCAGCATAATAGAGGCCTTGCACCTGCAAACTACTATCACCTTCTACGACGCTATCGTCTACAACAGAGAGCCAGATATTATCAATCTCTTTCACTTCATCCAGCAACACCTTACGAATGTCCGTCAAGGTAGTCGGGCGACAGGGAAAAACCGCTTCTGGTCGATGCAGTGATTGCGCCCGGTAATCAAGCTTGCCACCTTCATTAAGCAGTAGATCTGCAACATCCGCATCCGCATGAAATGCAAGTTCAGTGAGTGCATAACAGAGCTGCTCGAGGATGGTGACGCCGGGGTCATGCGCATTATAGTCACTCCAGAGATCGCCTGAAATCTCCTGAGCTAGCTGTATGCCTTGCTGTTTAAGCGCGCTAAAGCGATCTTTATTACCCTTAACCTGTCGCCTTGAGATAGTCACCGATTCAAGCATGACAATGTTCCCGGTCATGCAGGAGGCAAAGATGTAAAGGTGAAATAACCTCAAACATCTTACTTATTATCCTTTCCACTTTTACCAGCACTTTGATCGGCGCTTTGATCGGCATTGTGATCGGTACTGGGGCCAAACGCAGGGTCTGATGGACTGAGCCATGACTCATGCATGCCATCATCAAACCACAGTCGGGTCAAATAAAATCGAACACGGATTCCATCTCCATAGTTAGTATTAGTACGCATTTGCAGGGTGTACTGACGATCATTGTCCTTACCTTCCACTGTTTGCCAGCGTAACTTTATTTTATTGGTAAAAAACAGGTAATAGGCCTGCTGATAATGAATCCGTTTTTTTAAATTAAAAAAATTAAACAGCCAACCACTCGGGTTAAATGTATTCAGTGCTGTCGCCTTCATCAAGGCATACTTTCCAGTGCGAGGGCTCCCTACACCAGCCATCACCTCTATACCATGGCACCCCGTCAGTACCTCGGTAATATCGTGCCATTCACCATTTGCCGGAATCGTTTTTTGCTCTTTGTTATTTGTGCCAATTCTGCCATAGGCGCTGACAAAACCACCGACATCGAGCGTCCATTCTGGATGCTCATTGTCGATCCCAACACGTCCTTCCGGGCTTAGGGTTACGACAGGCTTTGCCTTATCATCCAGGGCCACCCTATTAAATACTAGTTTACCCTGCCCCTTCTCTTTCTCCTTCTCGTAACTAATCGACCACGCCGGATATTTTGAAGCAACAGTATGAAAGAAACTCAACATTCTCTCGCTACTGCCTGTAGTCGATATTTCAAAGCCGTGATCAGCACTTTTATCAAATCCTTCATCCACCACATTAAGCGATGAATCGATCAAGTCAGAAAATTTATCTTCAGTTGGCAACTCGCCTTTACTAAAGAATTTTTTTAATGTGCTTCTATCATTTTTTGCCATAACTCAATTTCTACCAATAATAAAAGTGCTGCCAATTTCAAGTTCATTGACCCCTGTTGGTTCAGCTTCAATTGGCTCAATAGTCATTGCAGTCTCTATAAAATGGCGGCGCATTGGCACCGCAAGGCTCCACGGATATCGTGGTTCAATCATCGCATCATGCCGATTGTCCAGTTTAGCGGTATCTTTCAGGCAGTGTTTTTCATTCGCCTCATCTGTAATGTGAAGCATTGAAAAATTGGTCACAAAATCAACATACGCAAGTTCACGAATATATGACTCAATATCATCGGCACGGATAACCCAGCCAAATTTCGCCTTATAACCCACATCACACCAGGGGCAGATATAATCTGACACCGCTTGACTTAGTTGGTTAATATAGAGGCCACCCGCATTAATATCACCAGCAAATTTCACTGTGCATCTCACCTGGATTTTCTCGTACGCAGGGTTTCTGACCTCAACCCTCACAAAGGGTGACATCAGTGTTTGAATAAATGTTCGAATGCGTACCAGCTCTGCACTATTGACCATGCCACGCTCACAGCTGCTGTGAGCTAACTGTTTTATCTGTGGAACGACCACCACGAGGATATGACCAGGGCGTGGTGCATCATCATCACAGACAGTATTCGGAAAACACTTTACCTTATAGATCTCCGGAAAGTTTTCTAAAACAAGGCGTTCGTAATCCCAGGCAGTCGATGCTCGCCCTTTATGCCGTAGCCGCTCACTCACGCGCACTCTATAATGCCGTTTATCTTCTGCTACACGCCCACCAGAGGGGTAGCCAACAGCACTCAGCTCGGCAAGACCCGGTATTTTGGCGACACTCCTCCAGACAGTATCGCGATCAAGCGCTTTCACTGTTTTGCTGCTTTCGACGACTTTCACTGCGCATCCTAGCTGCGCTACATTGGTCACAATAGCGCGCAATCCCGCAAAACTCTCAAGCGCAGCACTCGTCGCCACTTTAAGCCAGTATTGCCCCGCTGGCATCACCAGGCTATCGCTAACCATACCTGCTGGTAAATCGATGGTCACGACACCTGACATCAAAAAACCTTCTGTCGAATCAGATAAGAGTCGATTACGCTCAAGCAACTGCCAGCCATTTTTCGTTAAGCAGTACCAGCGCATCAGTGAACGAGAAGAGAGAGCGGGACTTGTGGTCTCTTCATCCAGGTCAAAATAGAGGTTAAACGTTCCATTCAACTCAGATGCCTCAATCCCGATAAACAAGTTGCCATCATCCTCATAATGAGGAAAAAGGTGTACTTGATTTTTGTTCACTGCCGGATATTCCTGTTTAACACCAAAGGGATGTACATGGAAAAAACGCTCATCCATTGATTGTTGATTGAGTGGAAAATCAACTCCCATTCTAATAATGCTATGCGCCCTGTAATTGAGTAATACCTGCTTTATTAACGGCGTATAAGGTGGATTAGGCACAGCTATCGGCTTTTTCCTGCGGCTATTCTCTGTCAACACGCGCGTTAATAGATGCGGGTATTCGGCATGACCAAAGGCACTGTCGGGTGAAGACATTTGCAGCCGAACAAAACCATTACGAGCGCCCGAGCGATACTCAAAGCGCTCATCTATTTCTGCACTATCCAGCGGTTTAAAATAGCCAACGGCGCCAACAAAAACCATTTTTTTATCGCACACCACACCACCTTTGCCACTCTGAAACAGGCTAACGCGGTACTGTGTTTCTGCCTTGTTCGGCATCCAGTTACCATCCTGTAACACCGTTATTTCAGCTTCAAAATCCGAGTTCAACGGAACAAAATCATAGCCCTGATAATGCGTTGAGAAACCACCGCTACCCATCGGCAGGTCACCCCACGCCAGTGCTAGTTCCATACCGGTTGTCTGCTTACCTGCTGCCTCCCGACTGCCCACCACCAAATATGAATGACGGGTTGGCAGCGGGCCAAATGGAGAAAAGGGCTTGGTGGGGTCAAGTCGCCCCAGGTGATTTGAAATAACCACATCTTTCACACCTTCTACGACAACATCAATCTCGACACTGCTAACAGCAAGCGAGTTCAATAGTGAGTAGGAAAAAAAGCTCGCCTCCGGGTTAATCAAAACATTAATCATCGGTAGTTCACAAACACGATTCCCCCCGTGTATTTCACTACTGTATGAAATCACAGCTTCTACGCTATGCTCCAGCGAAAACGTCACTTTTAGACCACTATTACCGCCCTTATCATCTTCTATTGCAGGAGAAACAAGGTAATCATTAACCGTTAACCAACCATTCTCACCACTCAATGAAATGGTAAAAGGCCGCTTTAATAAGCGGTAGAACAGCGCTTCCCAATCGCTTTCTAATAACTTTTTACAAGCACCCTCTTGATCGTACTTAGTAATAAGTTCAGTCGTCCGGGCGCGGCGCGCATCATCGAGAAAAGCCTCTCCCATCAGCAGGTAGTAACTAAACAGTTTCCCAAACCACGATTTAAAACTACCTATCGAATCAACCACACGTTCATCACTGAACTCATGATCGATGGCTTTATTATCCGGCACTATAAAATCGATCGTAAGTTCAATCTCTCTCCGCCCCTCTTTCAATGCCAAAACCGGAGAAGCAACACTAAACCCCACTCTCGCATCTGTCATGCCCGCTAACTGCATGCCACTTTTCAGATTCCCAAAGAGTGGCATCGCCTCCGCTTCTTCCTGCGGTGATACTGCCCGTTCATAGAGTTTCATGCGGGTAATATGCCCCATCTCGCATTCAGGTGACATCAACCGGTTCCGCTGCAGATACAAGGTCTTTAACGAGCACACCTGAGCCCGCCGCACCAGCAGTGGCGCTTTAAGGTAATACAACAGACTGGTCGCACTGCTGTTTTTCTCTGGCGAAAAGGCAAGTTCACAATCGACAAGAAATGGTTTAGCAGCGGCTGCTGGTGCAAACTTTAAATACAGGTTCTCTGTTTTCCGTTTACGCGGCACTGTCTGCAGACAATCACGATAATAAAACTCGAGGTGACGTGCCGTAAATTGGTTAAGTCGTTTTTGTGCAACCTGATATAAGTGCAGGAAAACCATATAAAGACCAACCGCCGGTTCATGCGCCTGACCTTTTAACGACTTTTCTATTGCACCAGCAACCACTGTTTTCAGATAGCGTACCGCCTCGACCATTTTAAGTAGCGTAGACTCAAGCTGAGCCTTCACTGCCTGCCAATCATCCAGGTCCAACTCGCGTGCCTGCGGAAAAGAGAAAATTTCACCATTCCGGTGAATATTCCACACAGGACTCAATTCCGGCACATTCACCGCATCCAGCCGCTCACGGCCGCCCTCACTGCGGTAAATAATGTCAGCAGCAGTATGTAAACCGTCCAGCAGATTCATGCTGGCCATATCGTGGATATTACGGCGCAATATAACAGCCGACTCAGTCGATGCTGAAGCAAGGCGCTGCAACCAGAAATCAAGCATTAATGCGACTCGCACCACATATTCAGCGTGTGCGACGACACTAGATGAGTCCAGGCGGGAGAATGCTAATGTGAGCCGTTGCAGATCGTGAGTCGCAATTAACACCATAATCACCACTTCATTGGCATTAAACAGAGAACCCCAGCTGCCATCTTTCTGATTGACCACATTGTAGTAGTTAAAGTGGTCGGCATATTCAGACGCCATCGATAGCAGCATCTCAAAACTCATCTCATCGGCATTGAAATAATCTGGCTGAAATGCCACTGGCTCCCGTTGCCACTGGTCAGTGCCATCAATAATTCTGCTATTTGTGCTGCGATCAATCATTACTACGCTCTATCATCCTCAACATTAAAGACGCACATTACTACCTTCGTTTATATAGTATGGGTAAACGATATTGCTTCTACTGTTGGTCGTTCGCACGGTGTAATTAAGACAGAACCTGACACAGCCATTAAACTGATCCGCTAAATCCACATCAATACTATCCAGCGTAATACGCGGCTCAAAAAACAGTATTGCACGCGCAATCGTATCCTTAAGTGCAGTCATCATACTTTCATCGATCTTTTCAAATACCATGCGCTTTATTCCACAACCATAAGTGGGGAACATTACCCGCTCACCCGGCGCAGTATCGAGCAAGATACGCAGGCTCTCATCAATATCCTGATGATTCGACACCATCCCGACACTCATGCCATTGGCACTTTTATTAAACGTAGGCGGAAACCCCCATCCCGTACCTAAAAACTGTTTATCTGAACTGATCTTTGCCATCGTCACTAACCGCCAATCATCACAGTGAAACAACCCAGTACCACACTGCCACCATGTCCTGTTGTATCGCCCAGTCTGGCCGCTGGTTTACCACCAATCATCACCGTGGCAGAGCCCTTGGCGATCGTGTCTGGCGGGCCAACACAAGTACAGCTATCACCCACCACTGCCGCTGGCATTTTACCAACCAGCACCGTTGGCACACCCGGCCCAATCACCGGCCCGCCGACGTGCGGCACTACTCCGGTCACCATTGGGCAGGTATGCATATCCGTAATTCTTGCTGCTGGTGGCATCACACTCCCCCTCATTAAATATCAAGCTAACAACTCATCAACTTGTGCAAAGGTCTCACAATAATAATTTGCCAGCTAATCAGTTAATCATCACCATGGCACCTTTCACCGTCGTCTGCCCCGACGCAGATAACTCAGCTGTGGCATTGCCCTTCGCAGTAAACCCAATATTGGCAGTGTGGGTGATATTTAAACCATCTACCGTCACATCACCACCAGAAGAGGCCACCTCCACATTGCCAACCGCCTCCATGGCGATTTTTCCCTGTGCACTAATGGTAATGTCTTTAGGGCTATCAATCGTCACACCACTATCGTTCAACTCGACCTTATTACCGGTTTGATCCTGCAACAAAATTGACTTGCCATCATCACTCAGCACCACCGTGTTTTCACCCGGCGTGACAATCGTGATAATTTTTTTTTCATCGTCCAACTCAATCTTAAGCTTCTCTTTTGTCACCAAACCCTTGGTGAAATTGTCCGCCGTTAATTCATAAGGCATCGCATGTTTACTACTATAGAGACTTCCCAATATAACCGGATGGTTAGGATCATTATTGAGATAGCCGACAATCACTTCATCATCAATCTCAGGAATAAAAAATGCACCAAAGCCATCAGAGGCATGAAGATTGGCCAGCCTCGCCCACACACCCTCGGTCTCAGCCTGCATAACCGGTAGTTTCACCTGAACTCTCGACTCACCGGCAGGATCCGCATCGAGCTTCATCACCACACCGATCTGCAACCCTTCGACACCGGGTAGCAGACCAGAAGCAGGTGGTGCCACCAGATCTCGCTGTTCTGCAAACCAGTTGTCAGACATGCCGAACTCAACCCGCGTACTCCATTGACCATTGACAATCTCATGCTCAACACCGCTCACATAGACAGTACCGTTAAACCGGTCGCCAACACCTGCAAGCTCAATCACGCCACCCACCTTGGCCAGCGCACTGCCCTGAAACTTCATCCGCCCTCGGATGCGTGCCAACGCTGCCTTGAGCTGCTGCCCTTTTGCCCAATCACTTAACGCGCCGATCTCCTGCGGTACAGGTGACTGTAGACAGAACTTATCTAACCCAAGCACCTTCGCCAGCTCATCAGAGGTAATATTGCCACTGACACCAACCGTAGTGTTGCTCTCCGTCTCACTCGCCACCGCTTGTGTCGCGGGATCCCAGGCAACACTTTCAACAGAGGTTAATTGACTACGCGCATCCAGGTCTGCGCTAAACTCCATCATATCTTCGCCATATGTCACCACCAATGTAGCCGCCTCATTGCCAAGTGGCGGGCCAACGGTGACTTCGCCAGCCTCAACACAGACCACCATGCCGTTGACCTCGGCGCGTGAAAGCATAAAATCCCAATCGGTACAGTAATACTGCACCAGCTCTTTATGCTGGGTGGCACTCGCCTCAACAGCTGCACTCAAGCCCGCTGAGTTTTCAATCAAGGTGGCAATGACATCACTATCTTTTGAATCGATAAAATTAGCATTCTTGCGCCCAACCGTCATTGCCACCGCCTTGTCACGGCACTCAATCACCAGACGGCTAAAATTATCAGCACCAATTTTGATTCCATGCCGAATCACAATCCCTTCAAAAACCGTCTCTTCATCATCATCGTATCCGGCATTAATCTTAATCGCCTTGCCTGGCTTGAATTGATCAGAATTACTCACCGGAAAATCCTGGTCAGGCATATCACCATCCAGCAGCACTAGCTTCGCGAATGGCACTTTATTAACGGACTTGATCACGCTAACGGAAACCACCTGAACATCTTCGTCTATCGCAGCCCCATCAGAGAAGATGCTCAACTTAACAACCCCACCACCATTTAAATTTGGAGAATCAGCCATGCATCACCGTAATGGAGGAAAGTGTAGGCGGGTACCCGGCTCAAGATTTCGGAAGTTACGCAAGTTATTCACCCGAGCAATTTCAAGGTAGTAGGCACTATCTTTATAGATCTTGTAACACAACAGCGGCAATGTATCGCCCGCCTGAACCTCAACATAGTGGCTCAGATCTGGCGAAGAACGATTCGCCACCAGCGCCTCTTCTTCTTTGCTAAGAAAACTGGAAAATGCGAGTTTAATCTTCGCCCTTAGCGGCTCACCACTCGGTTTAAAGAGCGTATATTCAATCGACATCGTGTCGAGACGGCCATAAAAAATCAGGCTCCCCCACAGCAGACGTACAATATTTGTTTCGTGCTTGTTACCGTCATATTTATAAATGATGTCACTCAGTGATTTCACCTGCGTTTTCACATCTACGACACCCGGCACATTAACCACGCCGGTTCCATCTAGTACAATATCGAAATTGACCTTTTCTGCATTAATACTACCAAACTTGGTCTCTGCACCCGCCTGACCAACCGCCTCTTTTTTGTTATAACTAATTGAATGGGCATGGCTGACACTAGAGGGGTTAATCATCACCTCAAACACCGTACCCTCATCAACGGATAGTTTGCCGTCGTTATCGGTACAGGGCGATATCGCTAAACGCTTTTTTTCACCATCGACCATCGTTAATGCCTAACGCTCAGCACTGTCACGAACACATTCACTCACCATTTCACGGCATTCTGACATTAATTCATCTCGCAGTGCTGCAATGGTTTCTGTTAGTTGCTGCTCATTGGGCGCCAACACTGTTTCTGACTGAACGCTTGATTTAATCACCAGTTGCCTCACTTCAATCGTCATCGCTTTATACCACCCTATCAAAATAACTGTAGCTTAGTTCAATCTTCTCGATTGCAATTTCATTCTTAGTCGAGTTAAAACCCTCAACGTCCCAATTGACCGGAAAGGCATTAATAAATGACCACACGCGTGTCGGTTCCCCCGCTTCATTCATCAACGAAACCTCGACTTCCATTGGCTCAATGGGGTTAATAAATTCCCCTTCTAATACATCCTTGCACCACGCCACCAACGGAGAATCCATCACTGCGATACCCCGCTTTAAGACTAGCTTGGGATGCTTAACCGACTTAGGAAGACGATGAGAAAAACGGTTTTCACCACCTTCCGCTAAATCTTCTGTCTCCATCTCGGAACCAATACCGGAGACCTCCTGAAAAGAAGTATCCTCACTACCGGATGCCGCAGAAAAGGCGACCTTGAAATAAAAGGCCGGTAGCGGATATTCATCCGCCGCAGATGATTCGGGAGCCATTCAATCATTCACTCTGTAATATACCCGTAGCAATTGAGATTTAGGTCTCATTACACGCCCTATTTCCTCCATGGCCGCGTTGAAATTCCTTGCAATAGAACGACTATTACGCGTCATTTCGCCTTGCCATGAAACAAATATGACGCACACTTAAACCTAAATCCCAAACGCCACGAGTATAGCAATCGTTAACAGCAGGTGCGGCAAAACCGCACCTGCTGTCAGCATTGTTGAAACAAGTCAGTGTTACGCGTTGGCGATCGTAATACCTTCATGCACGATCTCAATCGTCTCAATAGCTGCTTCATTACCGTCTGCCTTAAGATCAGTCCCTGTGATCTTGGTTGGCCAGGCATTGGTCAGCGTCCATACCATGGTCGGTGCCTTCGCCTCATCCAGCAGGCTAATCGTAACCGGCACACGCTTAACGGTGTTCATTTTAATCTGATTAAACCAGTCCCAGAATTTATTATCAGACTTGAAAACACCTTTTTTCATGGTCACGTTACTAGACTTTTTGAGCCCCGGCATTTTAATCGTAGAAAACTCAGGACTATCACCGTGGCGATACTCAATCGGCTGCGCTTCAATATCAAGCCCAGAGACCTCCTGAAACGAAAGCACTTCACTATCCCATTTCACTTCAAAGTAGAATTTTGGTAACGGCCATACCGTTGTCGATTGTGCAGATCCATCATCAGCCATAACACACCTCCCTAATTAATAATTATTCGAGCATTTTTATTTTAAATAACAGTCAATATCAAACTACGATTTCTGCATCTGCTGCTGAAAAGTAATTTCAATAAACTCTGCCGGACGTGAAATCGCAACCAGTACAGTCACTCTTAAAATCCCTTCAAGAATATCCTCAGGTGTCATCGTCTCACCAAGGCCGACATTGACACTAAAGGCGTCATCAGGGCTTGCGCCTGCTAATCCGCCACGTTTCCAGATACCGGTAAGAAAATTACGAATCATACTTTTGATCGTTACCCAGGTATTAGCCGTATTAGGCTCAAAGACATACGCCTTGGATGCCAGGCGAATAGACTCTTCAAGCATAATCATGGTGCGACGTACATTAATGTAGCGCCAGTCAAGACTATTACCATCGAGTGTTCGTGCACCCCATACCAGTGTCCCTTCACCAATAAACGAGCGAATCGCATTGATCGACTTACCCTGCGTCGTTACGTTCAGATCCTCCTGCTCGTCATGAGTGATATTAACGGCCGGTGAAACCACTGCACTCAGGCTTACATTAGCAGGTGCCTTCCATACGCCGCGCGTATTATCGACCATGGTGAAAACACCCGCCATCGCAGCAGCAGGCGGCAGCAAGTTTAACTGTTCACGTATCTCTTTAATCAGATTGCCATACATTGGGCTTGAAGCACGCAGACTCTTATTCAACAACATTTTGTCGGCTATTACTTCCTCGGCAGACTTACCGTCCCAAGTGCTAGTGATGTTATTAATCATTTCGATCTGCTGTGTCTGTTTCGGTGTGCTATTTTCATCAGCAGCTTCACCTAATCCCAGCTCGGTACGCAGCAACCCTTGCAAAATTTCAGGATTAGAAATATTTTCAAAGCCCAGTTCACTCTCCTGGACAATGGTGGTATTTACCCAGGGATAGTAGGCCATCGAAAAGTCGAGATAATTAATACCCAGCGCTGAACGAAAGTTATCGACACAATCCCCGGCAGGATCCTGACGATCTTTTTCACCGCCCCACACATCCAGTATGGCCACGCGATTACGCATCTTACCACCACAATGGGCAAGCGCCGCCTGCTGCACACTAATGCTATCGGCTTCTGCCAACAAGACCGTTTCAGGCATCACCACCATGGTTGGCTCCTGCTCTTTTACCAACAGGCCAATGCCTTTAGAGAGCTTCCCTGCATCAACATCGTCATTATAGCTACCGACAGAGACGATATAACAAGGACCACCACCATTCTGAAAAAACAGTAGTAAACTATAATAAAGCAGGTATTTCCCTGCATTTTGATTTAACAGATACTCTTTGCCAGCAAGGATAAAAGCAGCATCTTCAAATGAGTCTGCAGGCTTATCTTCAATACCAAAGTCTGCTGTGGGTGAAAATCCATAATAATTATGGAATTCAGACATTGAGGTAATACGCCACGGCTTATTCGATAACGATTTACCTTTGTTATCAGCCCGCTCGGTATAACCGATAAAAGCTGGTACGGCTGTTGCCACTTCAACAACAGAGTTAGGAAAGGCATTCTTTTCAACAATGTAGACGCCCGGTGTTTTCATCTGTCCCATAATATCTCCCTTATGATACTGTTAACAGTTAATGTAAATTTCCGACACAACCTCACTACTGCCGTCGATAACCTCACGCCCAAAACGCGTGACTTCTGCCATCGGCAACCGCTTAATAATCACTTTCCCTCCATTACTATCTCTCTCTTTCAATTGAAATCGATAATCAAAACTAGCCTTTAAGGGCAGTTTTTTCTCCGAACGAAAGGTCATGGCTTCACGATAACCTGCTAGCTGCTCTTTTCCCATCGCGATAAACTCAGCAGAACCATCAGCATCCGCAAGGTATACACCCTCTCTCGCAAGCGTACCCACGAGGTAATACTTCCAAAATAGCTGACGTTCCTCAACCCTTATATAGTAGCTTTTAGGAACAATGCCACCCGGCATATCAATGCCCCTCAGATCATCGCTGGTAATACGAAGGCTCACAACCAAGAAAGGGGGAATGAGCCTCTCCCGCTTATCAAGCACACCCTCTAGCGGGTCTGATTCTACTCTGATGGCATCGGACGCAGATATAAACGATGCATTATGCAACTTGACTCGTCCATCCACTTCGTCACGAGAAGGATGGTTACTCACATACAAAACCATCTCATCATTATCGCTTGAAACATTGGTGCGACTTTTAAAGGTGGACTCTTCAGGGTACACCTTAAAGACCAGGTCAAGCGGCTCATCATCCTCCACATAAAGCTGCAGTGACTCACTCAGCTTCTCATCAAACAACACCGCTATACCACCCGCGATCGGCTTCACCATCAATCCCGCATTCAACATCACGCCTGCACTGCGCTCACAGGCCTTATACGTGAGATCATGCGCCAAGCCATCCTTATAAAAGCCATGTTCAACGATAAAGGTGAATAATGCTGCGTAATTACTCATTAATTACCCAATGTAAAATCTGACGTTGTCATCGGGCTCTCTTGCTGCTGCACATCACCCGCATCAAACGTCACCATGCGCATTTTATACAGCACCGACGGCAGGTATTTACCACTTAACATTCCCCATAGACCACTTAGGTTATGCATTCCCAGGTTTTCGATATCGAACATCAACCTGTCGATTCGCTTATCCAACGCGGGTGTGTTCTGCTGGTCCATCATGGGCTGGCGTTGAAAGAAACTAATCGCGGTCGAAATAAATTTGAGCCCTTCAGTGTAATTACTACCACTAAAATTCCCGGCAACCATCAAATAGAGGTTTAGATAGAGTGGCGCACTAGAGACAACGGAGCGCCCACCATCTGGCCGCGCCATATGGACAGGCTGCTGTGGCACCGTATCTTTTTCAATATTGACCAGAAAGACAACCAGCTTGTTATTGACGTGCACTGACACTGAGCCATCCTGCTCAAGCAAATTGGAGACCACCACCATATCTTCACTCAGCGAATAGGTTCGCCTGATATGTTGGTTCAGCTCACTGGCAATGTGACCTATAGCAGCATCAATCATATGATACGCAATCCCACCCCTTAACCTTCGTCAAATGGCCAGTAAGAGAGATAGTTATTTAGCTAGCTAAGCCTCCCTTTTACTCGCCTTTTCAGGCTGTTTTTAATCGCATACAAAACACTGCACACACTAACAGCTCTGTTATATCCTTGTTATTTATAATCCCAGTGCGCTTTATAATTTTATTATCAAGCACCAAAGTTGGCATGAGTATAGCCACTCTTTTTTCAATGGTAAACAAACATCTATTTTATAGAATAATGCATGTGTAAAAATCCAGATCCTTGCGCCATCACATTTTCGCTACGATCTCAGGTTCCGAGCAAAGTGAAAGCCGGTTACTGTTATCTGTTCTCGCTCATAAAAACGGTGCGCCTCTTTACGCTGAACCCCTGAATCCAGGTGCAACTGATCACAGCCCTCTTTAACCGCATATTCATTAAGCCACGTCAGTAATGCCGCGCCGTAGCCATGTGAGCGCTGTGCTGCCGATGTCACCAGATCATCCACATATAGGAACTTACCCCACGCAAGGTTATTGCAAATACGAAAACCCGCTACCGCTGCAGGTTTCCCAGCCACTTCAACATAAGCTAATCGATATCCCTGTAATTGCTGCTGCTGAATACGCTCAACAAACGCATCCTTGATGAGGTGCGGACGTAACTCAAACATCACAGGAAAACAGACTGCGATCACCTGCTCGGTTTCAGCTACTACTATTTTCATTACATGCCCTTCTTTATTGTCAAACTAGATCAGTAAAACCAGCATAATTCACCCCTGACAACAGCGCCATCTCTCGATGCCAGGTTGCCAGATCAACCTTCTCAAACTTATTCAGGTGATCATGACCACAGGCGCGCGCCATCACCTGCATCAACTCAGTTGAGGCACCAAAAAAACTGGCCAGCCGGGTCGATGCCTTTTCAATATTCAGCAACTGCCGTAACGCCTCATCTTGCGTCGCGATGCCTGCCGGGCAGTTATTGGTGTTGCACATTCTTGCCGCCACACAACCGATCGCCTGCATTGCACTATTGGAGAGCGCTACGCCATCGGCACCCAACGCCATCGCCTTCACAAAATCGATTGGCACTCGTAAACCACCGGTAATGATCAACGTCACGCGACCACTCGCCCCTTGCTGATCGAGAAAACGACGTGCACGGGCCAGCGCAGGAATGGTCGGCACACTAATATGATCTCTAAACATCTCCGGCGCAGCACCCGTGCCACCACCACGACCGTCGAGGATGATGTAATCGGCACTCGCATCGAGCGCAAACTGCATATCTCTCTCGATGTGATTGGCACTCAGCTTAAAGCCAACGGGTATACCACCACTCATCTCGCGTACGCGATCGGCAAAACCCCTGAAATCTGCGACGGAAGAGAGGTCTTTAAATGTTGGCGGAGAAACCGCAGGTGTGCCCGCAGGAATCCCCCGCACCTCAGCAATCTTACCGATATTTTTATTAGCGGGAAGATGTCCTCCGGTGCCAGTTTTGGCTCCCTGACCACCCTTAAAGTGAAATGCCTGCACCCGATGCAGCAACGCTTCATCATAGCCAAATCCAGCACTCGCCAGCTCATAGAAATAGCGCGAGTTTTCCTGCTGCTCTTCAGACAACATACCACCCTCACCAGAACAGATACCAGTGCCCGCCAACTCGGCCCCTCGTGCCAGCGATATCTTCGCCTCTTCAGACAACGCACCAAAACTCATATCTGAAACGAATAACGGAATCTTCAACACCAACGGTTTCTTAGCCTCGGGGCCAACCACCAACTCAGTGCCCACCGCATGATCTTCCATCAGCGGTTTGGTCGCCAACTGTGCCGCCATCACCTGAAGATCATCCCAATGCGGTAGTTGATTCCGCGGCACCCCCATTGAGGTCATTGGCCCATGATGCCCAACGATAGACAACCCTTCTTTTGCAAGCTGCTGAATAAAGGTGACCGTTGGCTCTTCAGCCGTCGCCACTGGCTGCGGCATACCTATTTTCTTTTTCTGTAACGAAGACCCTTCCTGACCCACCTGCTCATCTGAAAGCTGCTTATGAGAACCGTCACAAAAGGGTGAGCGGCCAGTCTGCTTGCAGGCACAAAGATAAGCCTCACCATCTTTCTCGGCAAGAAATGGCTTCGGCTTAAAAGCAGTGCCAGCATGAGAACCATCACAAAAGGGCTGCTTTTTTGAGCGCCCACAAGTACAGAAATAATATTGCTCGCCCTTGCTCAACATAACCTTTTTAGGTCGATTGTCCGCGATGACCGGATTACTCATAACACCCCCAGCAGTTAAATGATGCTAAATATTGTGACGTGCAACCAGCCCGGCCCGCAACGTTTTTATTAAGCCCTCCACATTAGGAACATGCACGGAATAACTTACCGTTTTCGCATCTCTGCTTCAGCCCGCCTTTGCCCGTTCTTCAATCACAAAAACTCGAAATAGAACGACTATTCCTCCGCTTTTGCTCAATCAGAACGAACAAATACAAACTAAATCAGAGCGCCAAAAAAGCAAGTTATTCCGTGCATGTTCCTTACTGACAAAAACAATAATGTGAATTGAGACCTTTGCACGAGCAGTGATTTTGTTCTCCGGCAAGGAAAAAACGCAGGGAACAAGGGAGTTTATCCGATGTAAATGACCGATTGAGTACGTTTTTAACGTCGCCAGAGGACAAAAGAACAATCGTGCAAAGGCCTCTTTCCTTAACATATGGAGCTTTTCCCATGGATTGGCAAAAGCAGTTAGCCGTATATGTGTATGCCTGCAAACACTACGGACAGAATCTATGGGTTTAGGGTGTACGTGTACACGTTATCGGCAGAAGAGACACGGGCACTGCCATCACCGGAATATATTGGCGTGACCGGAGCGAGCTACCATGATGGAAAAATATTGAACCAAATTCGCTCAGCGCTTATACCAGAAGCAGCAGACCGGACGTTGACTACCGATCATCAAAAAGCACTAGCAGACACCATCGCCTCTCATACTATGCGACACAGAATCAATTCTGAAACGTAAACATCGCATCCACTTCCGCTTCCGCCTGTAACCAGTCTTTAAGCGCCTGATCACCGTGAAAACCGCGTTGTTCTGCAATGCGATAAGCCGCCGCTTCAATCATTCGGCGACGCTCCTCCTCAGGCGCGATGGTCCATGTCTCATCATGATCAGCGACAAATTGCATCACAGGTTTTCTTGCAGCAGTCCGTCTCTTCACTGCACTCTTTTTCAAAGCAGGTTTTTTCTGTGTCATTGAAGTTTCTCCTTTTCCTCGGCAGACTGGAAACATTATACGCTTAAATGGCACATACATACCCACTTTTTCTTGCTGCCTTAACTGATGACAGCGGTGCACCTTTCGCTTTATTAGCGCAATCACTATTATTGCACTTGTTTTACCCAAAACGGGTCATTATTCTCACCCGGCCCGGTGAATTCAGGGCATGAGTCGGCAGTACTTATTCTTTAAAGAGTATATAAAGCCTGAGCAAAAAAGACCGCTAACACATGTAAGGGAATCAAGTTCGGACGATTTTCCTGATAATACACATGAAACTCAACCAATTAGCAAGGCATTGACTAAGGTGTCCAGCACAGAGATTCAAGGAATACTCGAATAACAGGGAGTTGCAAATGGCAATACAGCGCCCAAAAAAAATTCGCTTAGGCGATCTACTCGTTGAAAAAGAGGCGATTACCGAAGAGCAGCTCCTGGCAGCCCTCGACGCCCAGAAGAGCACCGGTAACAAGCTTGGTCGCGAACTGATTGAAAGTGGCTACATCACTGAAGACCAGCTGCTTAATATTCTCGCGCGACAACTCAACATTGAGTTTATTGATATTAATAACTACGCCATCGCGCCTGAAATCGTAAAAAAGATCCCGGAGGTTCAGGCCCGCCGTTTTCGTGCGCTTGCCCTTGCTGAAGAGCCTGATTATATCCTGATTGGGATGGCCGATCCGACTAACATCTTTGCCTATGACGAAATCTCCAGGCTGGTGGGAAAACCGATAAACCTGGCGGTTATCAAAGAAGATGATCTACTCAAAATGCTTGATTCAGTTTACCGCCGCACTGCAGATATCAATAACTTCGCTGCCGAGTTGGGGCAACAGATATCTTCCGTTGAAAGTGCCACTACAAATCAAACAGTAAACGAAGGGGTGGCCGATGCACCGGTAGTAAAACTATTGCAGACAGTGCTTGAAGATGCTGTACAGGTCAACGCATCAGATATCCACATTGAACCTGATATTAATGAGTTGCGCATCCGCTTTCGCATAGACGGCACACTGCGCGTTCAAAGCACAACCGACCATCGTATTGCCGGTGCGCTCATTTCACGACTGAAACTGATGTCCGGCCTCGATATTTCTGAGAAACGCCTTCCTCAGGATGGACGTTTTCATCTCGACATCAACGGCGACCGAATTGACGTGCGCCTCTCCACACTACCATTGCCCGACGGTGAAGCTGCCGTCATGCGATTATTGAACCAATCTGCTGGCATTCTCAACGTTGATCAACTCGGCATGCCCGATGAGCTGACAACGACAGTGAGGAAGATAGCACGTAGCCCACACGGCCTAATGCTGGTGACTGGGCCAACAGGTAGCGGTAAAACAACCACGCTCTATGCGTTGCTAAGTGAATTAAATGATCCCGAGGTAAAGATCATCACCATCGAAGACCCGGTTGAATACCGCTTAAGTGGTGTTAACCAGGTTCAGGTCAATCCAAAAGTTGAACTGACATTCAGTAAAGTGCTTCGATCGGTGTTGCGCCAGGATCCGGACGTGGTACTAATCGGTGAAATGCGAGACAAGGAGACGATTGAAATTGGTCTGCGCGCATCGATGACCGGTCACTTTGTAATGTCCACCCTGCATACCAATGATGCCATCTCCAGTGCACTACGCCTGATCGATATGGGGGCAGAGCCTTACCTGATTGCAGGCGCCCTGCGCGGGATTCTGGCACAGCGGTTGATTCGGCGAGTGTGTGCCAGCTGCACTGTTAACGACACATTAGACGCTGTCACCAAACTGATGCTTGAGGATATGAACGAAGAAGCCAGGGACGTTACCTTCAAGCGAGGAAGTGGCTGTAGAGCCTGTAATAACACTGGCTTTCAAGGACGAATCGGCATCTACGAATTCCTTGAGATGGACGCCGAGTTGATTGAAATACTGCATGGCGGCGACCTGATGGGATTTTCAAAAATGGCCAGGTCACGCCCCAACTTCAAACCCCTAAAACAGTCTGCCTTTGAGTTGGCCGTTAAAGGGATAACCACGGTAGACGAAGTATTAAAGATCGGCTACGGAATGGAAATATAGACAATGATCGCCTTTAAATATGAGGGCCGCGACCAGCAAGGGGCACTGGTAACCGGGCAACTTGAAGCTGAATCCGAAGATGCGGTGGTGACTCATCTCACCGGTATCAACATCACACCGGTAAATATATCGATCCAGGTGGGTAAACTCTCGCTTGGCAACTCTCTTCGATTTGATTTTCCCAGGCGAAAAATCCCACTCATTGATTTAATCTTTTTCTCACGACAGATGTACACACTCATGCGTGCCGGTGTGCCGATCCTCGAATCATTACAGGGCCTACGTGATTCCACTCCCTGTGAACACCTGGCAGAGGTGATTAGTGAACTACGTGATGGACTCGATTCAGGAGAAGAGCTAAGCGCAGCCATGCGTCACCACCCCGAAGCATTTTCAAGCCTCTATATCAGTATTGTAGAGGTCGGTGAAACCAGTGGCGCCCTACCAGAAAGCTTTTTAAAACTGGTCAACTACCTGGAGCTTGAGCGCGAGACACGCGAACGCGTCAAGTCCGCCATGCGCTATCCAATCATCGTCATTATCGCCATTGCCTCAGCAGTGTTGATAATCAATCTATTTGTCATTCCCGCCTTTGCAAGCGTGTTTAACAAATTTGGCGCCGATCTACCGCTACCAACACAGCTTCTGATTGCCACATCGAGTTTTACCGTTAACTACTGGTATTTAATCGTGGCATTCATCATTGCGCTCCCCATCGCCATTCGCTTTTATCTCTCAAAAGAGCGTGGACGTCTAACGTGGGATCGCATAAAACTCAGATTACCGATCATCGGTAGCATCCTCTATCGCGCCACCATGGGGCGCTTTTCCCTGGCCATGGCCATTTGTGTCAAATCTGGCGTGCCCTGGGGCCAGGCGATGTTAGTTGTCAGCAATGCAGTTGACAACGCCTATGTCAGCAGGCACGTATTAAAGATGCGCGATGATGTAGAACAAGGCATTACGATTACCCAAGCGGCAACCGCTTCTAACCTCTTTCCCTCAATCGTTTTACAGATGATCCGCGTTGGGGAACAAACCGGCTCGCTTGATAGTTTATTGTCTGAAGTCGCAGAATATTACGAACGAGAAGTAGAGTATCAACTGAAAAATCTCAGCGCCTCTATCGAGCCTGTCCTGCTGATCTGTGTCGGCATCCTGGTGCTGATCTTAGCATTAGGTGTGTTTTTACCCATGTGGGACATGGGCGGAGCCGCGATGGGGCGCTAAAACATAGCAATATCGCCCAGATTTATTCCAGATTCATTTTAAATTGATAGAAACCCTAAAGTTAACGGCCCAACCAACCGAAAAAATAGACACCTATGGGGATAATTATCCCCCTTAGTTCAATGACGAACATATATGAGGTCAGACGATGGAACGACAAACAGGCTTTACATTAATTGAATTAATCATGGTCATTGTCATACTGGGCCTTTTAAGCGCAGTGGCTATCCCCAAGTTTGTCGACCTTTCTGGCGACGCCGAAGATGCCGCAATAGAGGGCATTGTAGGCGGCCTTAGCTCAGCTTCCACTATCAACTACGCAACAGAAAAGACCAACCCAGGCTCAGGAACAACCGTCACTGACTGCCAGCATGTAGGTTCATTACTGGAAGGGGGAGCAAGTGGCGCTCCTGCCAGTGGTTATACCATTGCCAGTTTGACGACAGGACTTACTGCTGAAGGCGACTCTATTAGTAACTGCGTACTGACACAGACAGCCTCAAGCAAGACAAGAAACTTTACCGCCATTCGTGTTGATTAACACCGCATGAAATAATGCATAACGATGCCTGTATTTCAACGTATAGGCATTACGCTTTCTGCCCCTGTGAGCAAACGAAAATGACTCGGCAGATAAAAGGCTTCACATTGATAGAGCTGGTTCTGGTACTGCTCATTTCGGCCATTATTGCCACCTACGCAATCATAAAAGTCCCCGCTGGCTCAATCAATATCTCTGCTCAGGCGGATCAGATTGCCGCTGATATCCGTCACACCCAGTCACTGGCCATCAATCGTGGTCAGCGCTATCGCATCAACTTCAACAGCGACCGTTACTGGATCAGCAACATCGATGGCACAACGCTCTATACTCATCCAGCCAGTGCCAGCACAGTGATCTTCCTCGACAGTGGCATCTCATTAGGCAGCAGCCATACTTTTCTGGTATTCGACGGCCAGGGAAAGCCCTACACCAATGCCCTGACACCCGGCACTGCACTGGCAACTGATGCGGTCATCACACTAACAGTGGCCAGTGAAAACCGCACGGTGCGGATTAGCCCGGAAACCGGCCGAGTAATCAAGCCATGAACAGACAACGGCAACAGGGGTTTTCTCTAATCGAGCTGATTATCTTTATCCTCGTCATCAGCATCCTCTCCACCGCCCTGCTCTCAGTCTTCACTACTGCCTTGCGTGGGCCGGCGCAGGCCAGCAGCTCAATGCTGGCCATGCAGCTAGCTGTCGAACGCATGGAGCTGATCTTACCGCAACGCCAGGTGCTAGGGTTTGCTGCATTCAATAGCCCAGCTGCCGACCCCTGTGAGGCTGGTTCGAGCCAACTCGCCTGTACCAGCATCCCGACTGGTTTCAGTGTGACCTCAGCCATTGCAGCAGACTGGGCCGGGGACAGCGACTACAAAGTAGTCACCGTTACGGTGAGTGGCACTGCCTCGACCACCCTGACAGCCCTGGTGGCAGATTATTGATATGGCCATCGCTAAACAGAAAGCTCGCGGTTTTTCACTGATCGAATTGATTCTGGTCATCATTATTCTATCGATCATCGCGGCTGTCGGCAGTCAGATGCTGAGCAGCGGCTTCAATGCCTACTTTACCGGGCGCGATATAATTGATGCCGAATGGCAGGGGCGTTACGCGATGCAGCGCATCAGCCGTGAACTGCGTGATGTGCGCTCTGCCACCAGCGGCGATCTAACAATAACGCCGGCCAACCAGATCACCTTTACCGATAACAGCGCCAACACCATCACCTACGCACTTTCCGGTAACACCCTGACCCGCAACACTCTGCCACTCGCCGATGGCGTGACCTCTCTCTCCTTCTACTATATTCAGGCTGATGGCAGCACTACCGCCACATCTGCAGCCGATGTGATGTACATCAGTGTCGACATAGCCGTTCATCTGAATAACTCGTCGTACAGCTTGCGCAACACGCTGCACCCAAGGCGTTTCTGATGAGCGGCTATCCACGCCAGCGAGGCTCACTGATGATTGTCACAATCGTGATGATTCTGGTGCTGGGGTTCCTCGGCGTCGCCATTACCACGCTTTCTGTTACCAGTACCCACAACGCGGTTGATGAACTTGCCGCAGGTGAGGCGTTTGTTTTGGCGGAGTCGGGGCTGGAACGTGGTATCAAGCAGTGGAGCCTCGACCCTCTTACCTATGCCAGTGAGGGCCCAGTCATTTTTGGCAATGGCAGCTTCACTATCAACGCCACCCTGCTCTCCGCAACTCAGGCACGCATTGTCAGCAGCGCCACCGTTACTAGCATCGGTGGCAACGTAATACGAAGCGTAGAAGCCGTCGTTGACCTTGGCGGGGCGCCATTTTCAGACCCCATGAGCAATCTGACCAACTGGCCTACTGAGAGCATCTCATCTAATGACGGTGATCATGGGTTTGCCGGTGGTGGCATACGCATTAGAACTGACAATACTACTAATGGTGCCACCTACACCGGTTACCTGGAGACAGGCACCTCGCCTGCGCTAATCTCCCTGAGTGCAGGCCAGACAGTCCAGATTGACCTTGAATACAAAAAACGCATCACAGGGGCCGGAGGCGGTGCCAATCCAGTCAGCATGGATATGGCGGTGGAACTGGTGAGCACCACGAACATCAGCCATACCGTCTGGTCTGAAGACACCATTTTCAATAACAATAGCTGGCTTGTCGCCCCCACCACGAACTGGACGGTGCCTGGCGGGGTGACCATCGACAGAATTCGCCTCACCTTCGACCTGCAGCGAAATGGCAACGGCCGCCGCCCTTGGGTGTTTTTCCGCGATCTCGAGATCTCAACGACAAGCGGCGGCGGAATCAGCATCACTTCCTGGCAGGAAAACATCCCCTGATAGAGACGGCTACAACCATATAAAACCTCCCAGCCGCCTCACAAAGCACTAATTTTTCGCACTATTTATTAACAATCAAGTATTTAACAGGTTTGCCGATATTTTTTTTAATCGCATTAAGGAGTTGATGCATAGCGCATTTAAAGGAATAAAATTGTTTAGTTCACTACTAAAAAAAAACCTGCAGCCAGGGATATGCGCCATTGACCTGAACTCAGAGGGCATCGCTATAGCCCGCCTTATCCATGATAAAGACAAACCTGTGCTTGAATCCTGTGACTACTACCCGCTTGACGAGTCGCGCCCCTCCCAACAACTCAAAAAGCTGGCGAGTGATCATAATCTTAAACAGACTATTTGTACCAGCCTGCTCAGCAGAAGTGATTATCAGCTGCTGGTGATGGAGTCCCCCGCCGTTCCAAAAGAAGAACGTCGATCAGCACTGCGCTGGCGTATTAAGGGGCTGATTGAAGAGCCTGTCACTGAGATCACACTGGATGCCTTTGATACACCTCCCCCGAGAGGGACAGAACAGTCAAATTCTGTCTATGTCGTTGTCGCTAAAAATGCCCCTTTAAACAGGCATACACAAAACTTGCTCAATGCCGACATCAATCTACAGGTCATAGACATTGTTGAAATGGCACAGCGAAATATTGCGTCACTACTGCCTGACGACAGTAATGGCATTGCGCTGCTATCACTCAACACCAACAGCGGGATGATCACCCTCAGCAAGGCAGGGGAACTTTATCTCAGTCGTCCACTGACCATCGGGATTGAACAGGTCGTGACTACCACTCTCCAGGCAGAGGCTGCAGCCCAGGACGTAGACGGCCTGCCCGAGATGGAGATGGAGATGGAGCTTGACCTTGAAATCAGTCAAGTCTGTGATGCCGAGGGTGACCTACCCAACCTTGACGATGACCTGGAAACGGGTAATACCGCTGCATACGATCATATCGCACTAGAATTACAACGCTCACTTGATTATTACGAAAGTAATTTCCGCCAGCCGCCGATCAGAAAGCTCTACCTGGCACCAACATTAAAGAAACTACCTGGTTTTCCAGCGTACATTAAGGACAACCTCAACATGGAGGTTGAGCTAGTCGATCTCAACAACCTGCTTGGATGCAAAACGACCCTCCCTCAGGCACTGCAGGCACAAGCCTTTCTTACCATCGGCGCTGCGCTGCACAGGATTGAAGATGAGCCAGCAAATTAATCTCTATCGACCTGCCAAAAAGAGACGCGAACTAAGTTTCAATGGCATCCATCTACTTCTGGGTATATTGGCAGTCGTGATAGGTCATATTATCTACGGCGGCATCATCTTTGGACAACACTATTTTATCACCATCCAGGTCGCGAAGCTTGAGGCACAAAAGACCACCATCATGGAGCGCCGCGATAAACGCTCACAACAGCTGGCTCAATCTACCTCAGCGGGCGTAAATGAAGAGATTGAAAAGATTGAACACCTGCTTGCAAATCGAAAACAGGTTTATGAAAAATTGCAAGCCGATACATTTAGCACCGGCAACGGGTACTCCGGCTATTTCGTTGCTTTTGCACGACAGCATATTGCCGGTTTATGGCTGACGGATATCAGTCTGGGCCACGCCGGGCGTGAACTGATATTAAAAGGCCAGACCACGGCCGCACATTTAGTTCCCAAATACCTGGAGAAACTGTCAGGGGAGCCATTATTGGCCGGAACAAACCTATCGGACTTTCAACTCGACAGACCTGTAGAAGACGAACAGACCAACAGACGCGCTGACTACATAGACTTCAAACTATCAACAAACACCTTCCCTGAGGATGCTTTATGAGCATGTCAGGACAACTTCACGCCAGATTCAGGCAACTGGCCGAATGGCTAGATACCCGGCCGCTGACCGAGCGCGCCCTTCTATTCATCACCATTAGCCTTGTGATCTCTATGCTGATACTTGTGACACTGGTCTCTCCGCTCGACAAGGCCAGCGCGGCCGCTCAAAAAAACATTGAACGCCAGCAGGCAGAAAAAAACTTACTTGAAATGGAACTGCTGACGCTAACAGAAAGCCTTCGCAGGACAGCAAAAAAGTCAAAACGCCTACATCTGGAAGCACTGAAAAATGAATTAAACAATACTGGCAAACTCGCCAAACTGATGGAGGATCTGATTCCCCCTGGAAAAATAGTTCAATTTGTTGACGGCATTCTGAGCAGCAACAACATCACGGTAGTACGCGCTAAAAACATGCCTCCCGTCCAGCTCTGGCCCGCCCCGGAAAAAGAAACCGCAGATGAAACCGAGAAGGTTGTAAGTCTCGAAGGAAATCATCCGCAGCCACCTTCAAAAGAGACATTCACTATCTACAAACATGGCATGCTGCTTGAAGTAAAAGGGCGCTACCGAGCGCTTGTATCATTCTTTTCGACACTCGAACAGCTGCCGTGGAAAATACTCTGGGGAGATGTACGCCTAACAACTGATGGTGATAATGACTCTGTTGCAATACTCATCATCTACACGTTAAGCCCTGAAAAGGTTTGGATGGGCCTATGAGTACCAAAACAGCGTTAAGTTGCAGCCTGTTGGTAATCAGCCTGGCACTCCCTTTTATAGGCCATGCTTCCGACCCGCTTGCTGGCCTGCCCGACCCAACTCGCCATCAACAGATACAAAAAAAGGTCGTTAAAAAAATAGTACACCAGCCACTGATACTGCAATCGACCCTTATTCATGAAGAGCGTCGTTACGCCATTATCAATGGCAAGTCGCTTCAAATAGGAGAACGGATTAATGGTGCCACGCTTCTGACTATTACCCCTTTTGAGATCACCCTTGAAAGACATGGGCAACGGCAGGTATTGCGACTCATGACAACTGGAATCGTGCGAAAAAATGAGCATTCGAACCATGAAGATTGAGATAGGCAACATGGAAAAGACAGGTATTTATAGCGTTTTAGTGGCACTGGCATTGTCCGGATGTGGCACCGTGCCTAATAAATGGCACAACTCTGCTAATAAAAGCATCAATAGCACCCTGACTGAAGCGGTAGAATCACAGCCACTGCAGGTTCCCGATGAGGTCAGGCGAGCGATGCTGCCCAACATGGAAGCCAATATTCCGACACGGCAGCCTGAGCTGATCAGACCTCGCTTTGACCTCTTCGCCAACAAAACGCCAGCGCGTGAAGTATTTATGAGTCTGGTCAAAGGCACACCACACAACATGGTGGTACATCCCGACATTGAAGGAAAAATATCACTGCACTTAAAAAACGTGACGATAGACGAGGCACTGGATGCACTGCAACAGGTCTATGGTTACGCCTATCGTCATGAAGGAAATCGTTATTACATACTGGGACAGGGTATTCAGACACGTACATTTTCTGTTAACTATCTAAATTTCAATCGCAAAGGGCATTCCAATACCCGAGTATCGTCGGCCGAACTGCATGCCGCTAGCAACAGTAATAGTAATGGCGGCAATTCCAGTTCGGGCCCGCTTGTATCTCACGGAATCCAGATCAGAACAGACTCTGAGAGCGACTTCTGGAAAGAACTACAACGCTCATTGCATACGATCATCGGCGACAGTGATGGGCGCCGCGTGGTGGTTCACCCTCAGTCCGGCCAGGTAGTTGTACGCGCCCTGCCTGCCGAGCTAAGTATGATCGAGAATTTTCTAGACAGCACTCAGGCAGCAGTGAATCGCCAGGTGATCCTGGAAGCAAAAATCATCGAAGTCGAACTGAATGACTCTTACCAGACGGGTATTAACTGGGCTGTGCTAGGCTCATCAGGAGACAAATCGATTCTTGCCAGCCAGGTCGGTGGCGGAACAGCCTTGAGTGCAGGCGTCAGCGAGACCACAGGCCAGATAGGTAACCTGCAACCTGATGGCAGCTACTCACCCATTAGCTCTGCCAGCACATCAGCCTTTGGCGGGGTTTTTAGCCTGGCACTCAAGGCACGTCAGTTTTCTGCCTTTCTTGAATTTTTACAGGGCCAGGGCGATGTACAGGTACTCTCCAGCCCACGCGTTTCTACCGTGAACAATCAACGTGCAGTCATCAAGGTTGGTGGCGATGAATTTTTTGTAACAGGTGTAACCAGTACAACATCGACCACCGGTTCAACCACCACCGATAATCCAGCGGTTGAACTGACACCATTTTTCTCCGGTATAGCACTAGATGTTACACCACAAATTGACGACCAGAACAACATCGTACTCCATATCCATCCAACCGTGAGCAATGTATCGCAAAAGGATAAAACATTCGTGATCAGCGGTAAAACCTTCAGCCTGCCACTGGCCATCAGCAACATTCAGGAATCTGACAGCGTGGTTAGAGCTGAAACCGGTCAGGTCATCATCATCGGTGGATTAATGAAGGAGGCAAGCAGTGATGATAGCACCTCCATCCCACTGCTGGGTGACTTGCCCTTCATCGGCCAACTGTTCAGGCATCAAAAGCTCACACGTGTCAAAAAAGAGCTGGTGATTTTACTGAAACCCACGGTGGTAGAACATAATGATATGTGGGGAGAATCGATTAAGGCATCACAGCAGCGCACCTCAGAACTACTGGATAGCTTTCTTGCACGTTAATCGCACTTAAAGGATAAACACCGTGAATCGACTAAGCCAAACATTTATCCGCCCCTCCTTCGCACTACTATTGTTGTTTCAGCCAGTGTTCACTCATGCATTGGCATCTGAGGTTAAAGCGGAAGAATCACAACCATTGAATGCAGCACCACATAACAACGCACCACAACCGGGCGAACTGAATATAACATTGCATCCACTCGACCATGCTACCAGGGCCGAAAATGATTACCGCAAAGCGGTTCAACTGGTACAGCACGGGCAAAACATCAGCGCAGAAAGACTATTACAACGCGCGTTATCGCTGCAGGTTGATCATCTACTTGCAAGAGAGCTTCTCACCACACTGCTAGTAAAGCGAAATGCCGTACAGGATGCCATCGCTGTGCTTGCCAAAGGTATCGATATCGCACCCGGGCAGGCCCGATTCCCTCTCTGGTTAGCTCAGCTGCATATGAAACTTGATGCCGCTAAGCAAGCATTGAACGTGCTTGAAAAAAATGCGGCACGATTTCAGCATCAGCCGACGTACCTGGGAGTTCTCGCCACTCTTTATCAGCAATCAGGCCGCCACACCGAGGCACATCAAAATTTTCTTCGGGCCACAAACCTCGCGCCACAAGATGGGCGCTGGTGGCTTGGACTGGGCATGACAGAAGAAGCGTTAGAAAACTGGGCTAGCGCCAAAGATGCCTATCGTCGCGCCAAGGAATACGGTTTCATTGAAGGGCCACTTCTTCAATTTGTGCAACAGCGCCTAGCCGTAATGAGCACCCGCCTCCAGCAACAGAAAAGCTGACATGAATGACTGTCAATGTTCAATCTAAATTAATCAGTTGGACGGCCAATAGAGTGGTTCTGACTGTTCTTCTGGCGTAGCAAAAAAATGAGGTAAGGGCCGGTTCCTTGGCGATTTTTTTTGCATAGCCAGATGGGCAATCAGGGCCGCTATATTGGTCGTATCGCCCTCACCAAACAGCTGAGCTAGTGTACCTCGTCATAAATAATGTAACATATGAGTTTTCGCGAGTACTGAGGACTTCTCATGCGTGTTGCGGTAGAAATAGCCTTGTCTGAGGACGGTGTTGCTGATCTGAGCAAGCTATCAAAATCACGTTCAGTATCCGTGCGGTTGGCAGAACGTTCGCGAATCATTCTGCTGGCAGGCGCGGGCATGACCAATGAAGAAATTGGTAAAGAACTGGGCATTACAAGACAAAAGGCGGGGCGCTGGCGACAGCGCTATGCCGAGAGCGGCATCGAAGGTATCAGCCAGGATGCCTATCGACCTGGGCGTAAACCGAAGATCAGTTCACGCAAAGTGGCTAAAGTGATCAAGCTCACAACGCAAACGGTGCCGGAAAACGCGACGCATTGGAGCCAACAGCTGATGGCAGAGAAAGTTGGCATCAGCATGTCATCGGTGGGGCGGATATGGAAAAGTCATGGTTTGAAACCGCACCGGGTGAGTACATTCAAGCTATCAAATGATAAAGCGTTTGCTGAGAAATTGGAGGCTATTGTCGGCCTTTATATATCACCTCCGGAAAATGCCATTGTACTGAGTTGTGATGAAAAGAGTCAGATCCAGGCATTGGATAGAACGCAGCCTGGCTTACCGATGAAAAAAGGCCGAGCGACAACAATGACGCATGACTATAAACGCAATGGCACCACGACCCTGTTTGCGGCACTGAACACCTTAACAGGCGAAGTACTGGGCACCTGCGCTCAACGGCATCGCCATCAAGAATGGCTGGTGTTTTTGCGTAAGATCAATCAATCCACACCTAAGGATAAAGACGTTCACATTATCTGTGATAACTATGCAACCCATAAACATCCAAAGGTAAAAAGCTGGCTGAGATACCACAAACGTTTCCACGTGTATTTTACGCCGACCAGTGCATCGTGGTTAAACATGGTGGAACGATTCTTTCGAGAGCTGACAGATAAGCAGCTTAGACGGGGCGTGTTCAGCAGTGTGAAAGAGCTTCAAGAGTCGGTCATGACATTCATTGAGAAACATAATAAGGCACCCGCACCTTACATCTGGACCAAGTCAGCAACTGACATTCTGGAAAAAGTGAAACGTGGTAGAGAGAAACTTGATAAGTTACAAACTGTTTGACGAGGTACACTAGATGCCTTGTAAAATGCTGTTTGGTTTTATTCACTTAGCACCCCCTCTTAGCGGTCAACTGATTAATTTAGGTTCAACGGGGTGAAACCAGTTGAATTTTCACACGCGGCAGATATTGGTACATCTATCGATGGCGAGTCACATTTGTGCTGTTTACTGTTATTCGTGAAGATTACTTTTTCAACCAGACGCTTTTTGTCATTGCAATATACAACGCCTCTACCTTCTCCCTTGCCCACGGGGTTTTACGCAAAAACTTAAGGCTGGATTTCACTGAAGGATCACTATTAAAACAACGAATGTCGATCCGTTTACCCAACTCCTCCCAACCGTAATATTCAACCAGGCTAGTGACGATATTTTCCAGCGTCACGCCGTGCAGTGGGTTATTGGTTTGTTTGTCACTCATCGAATATCTCCACTCAATCAACGTTCACACAATAGTTGCGCCGCCTGTGCCAACGGGCAGCACTGACCATAACGCTTCATTTCATATTTCCAGATAGATTCAAAACAGTAAGGAACGTGCACGGTAATGGGGTAGCCTATAGCATAGTGAGGAACGAACGACGCGGAAGGCCACTCCCAATTGACCGCGCTGGTTATGTTTTACTAAATTAAATATCTACTCACATTATTTCGTAATGACTTAGAATCTGAAATACACCGCTAACCACACAAATTGACGCAACTACTTTTGCAACCATTGGAGTCTTTTGTATAAAAGCATCTATAGCATTTGGAGCTATGAATGGGTATTTTTTATAAATAAGACAAAAGAACAACACACCGGCCAATATTCTTAAAACACCATCTAACACTACTATTCTCCTATTCCCTATAAATTTACTGAAACATAACACGTCCTCGGTAATGGGGTGGCTATAGCATAGTGAGGAACGAACGGCGCGGTAGGCCAGTCCCAATTGACCGCGCTGGTTAGGTAACATTACAACTCGTACTCAGTGTTATATTTGAAACAGATAAATTTCTTTTCATATACATCATCGTCAATAAAGAACGCTACCACCCAGTTTCTTTGTGTTGCTGACCTATACCCGTGAGGATGACAACAAAGCCTAGAACGACATTTATCACAAGATAGGAAGAGCCCTACAATAAAGCTACATATAATCGATAAAATCCAGATCAGCCATATTACTAAGGCAGCTTTACCTAAAACTGGGCTTGGTGTTATTGAATTTTCAATATTCTCAGAAACATCACCAAAATATAATGATAAACCAAGAAAAAATAGACCTACGAAGAATGCCACTCTTCCAATCAGGAGAAGGTATTTAGATAGTAAGTATGTCTTCCTTCTACTATAAATTTTCATTTGTTACCGTTTAGCCTGAGCCGATGGTTTTGGAACGCAGTGACAAAACCAGTCGGACTCTAGGCGTTTGATACTTTCTTTACTTCAATTTTCTAGTTAACCGAAGAAAGGAAGCCTCTATTGTTGACTTTATTTTTATTAATTAACACAACCCCCATTAAACCCAACAAAAACAACCAAATTGTTACTGGCAGCGGAACAGAAGTAGAAGTACTACCACTCCATAAAGCATAACTATAAAGCGGATATGAAGAAGTACCAAAGTCTGCGCCAATACCAATATTCGACCAAACACCAGTGTGAGTATCGAGGTTTTCTTGCGCGCTATTTCTTAGGAATGAAGCTATTACAGTGCCACTAGCCATACCCAGTAGTATCGGCGTCTGTATAGAACAGGTAAATGAATGGTCACATCCATTTGTTAAAGATGGATTACTATCAAATAGCCCCTCTGCTGTATCAGTAAATACTTGATTTAATAATGCTAGATTTGCTGCTGCCGCAGAACCAACGTCAGTAAAAAAGAAATCGGTTGCTTCATCACAACCATTAAAAAGTGAAATACATGAACCTCTCTGAAAGGAAACATCATAAAGATTGCCGTTCACGCTAACCCCAGATGCCCCAAGTAGAGTTCCATTATCTACATTTAGAATGGCACCAAATGAAGCGCTCATACTCGACATTAACAATAATAACGAAACGCCCATAAAACGAAATACTTTCATTACAACCTCCTTACTAATAAATAAAAACTCAAATCACCATTAACTCTTTATTGCAGTAAAAGCCTAACGTCTATGTCAATTTGAACGCAATGTTAGGCAGATAGTATAACAGCCCTATAAATTGTGCATCATGAATATACTGTTAATACCTATAAAATTACGCCAACAAGAAACAAGAGCCTATGCATTTGGGAGCGCCTTGTTAGCTGACGACAAATTCCATACTCCCAAGTTGTGGGAAACCTGAGGTTATTTCCTGTGCTTCTTCCCAGTGCTTATCAAGCATATTTGGTACGACTTGTAAGAATTGAGGCTTTTCATTCTCAAAACGAAACTCAAAGCCGACAGCATCGTCTTTTGATCGTTTAACCATGGCTATTGGAGTTCTTCCCTGTTCTAAATGCCAAACCAATTCATCAACTAAAAAGTTGCAACCGTGTTTATCAAGTTCTTTTATCCAGTCCATATCAACGTTTTAGCTGAGTTGCGCGGGGAACATCACTGACAATCCATGAACCATGATACCTTCCTCACCACTGAACCTTAAAGAACCAAAGTCCCCCGCGTCAACTCCAGCGCCTGGTTATGCGTTTTTGGCAAGAGCGCATTCATCCGTTACCACTAGATGGCACTATTGTGCTCCAGACGACTTTCCAAGCACCAGAGTCCTTTAAAAAAGTATACAACTCGTGACCAGACTCCTTACGAATTTCACCATCAGCCTCAAATTCAATATCAAACTTATAGCTAGCTACAGCGGTTTCATCCCAAATATTTACGACGTATTCGGAGTCTCCATAATTTTTTATTTTAGTATGAGCTGAGAAGTCTTCATAGTGTTTTACGCAATTGTTTTTTCCTTTAATTGGATTTTGAAATCCAGGCCCTTGTATAACAATATCGCTATGAAAATATTTCTCCAGTTCTTTCGGATGTCCTTGTGTCCATGATTTATTAATGTCTTGAAGTATATTCTCGATATCTTTTTCAGCTTCACTGTACGAAGTCATTTTCTCTCTCCGGTTCGTTACATGACTTAAAAATATTTTTCGCAGTCACGGTAGGAACACTGATTCTTCAGCGCCCCCCGCACAGATCCCCGCATGAAGTTTTCCCTCACGGGGCTCTTCGGTTGTACTCGCTTTCGCAGTCTGCAAAGATTTCATAACACTACCACCATACCTTGGTTAAGGCCTTCTTTCCACAACACTCCGGTGTTGGTAAGGGATTGAACGTTAGGTAGTGCTTGAGTCGTTCCCAGGTAAAACTCCGCCGTCCACTGCGCCGATTTAACCACTTGTGCAGCAGCTCCATCACGTGCTGTCTGACGGCATAAAGTCCAGCCAGGTTGCCCGCTACGCCAAAGTCGTTGTAATGCCCACGTAACTTTCTCACTAGTGAGGCCAGCAATAAAGCGGTCTTCATGTGCCGATTCTCCCTAATATACTCTGTGAGGTTTCGTTTGGTGGTTTGCAGTCGTTTTCTGCTCGTGCGTCGGAACAGGCGCTGTTTCACGTGCATCACACCAGAATTCGGCAATCCTTTTCTCTTTTGCGATCATCAATAGGTGGCTCAGTAAGACACTACCCACCCCGCGCCCCTGATGAGACTCAAGCACCGCAAGCTTTCGTAATCTAACGCTATCGCCATTTGGGTAGAGCGATGCTACACCAATCAACCGCCCTGCATCGTAAGCGCCAAAGTGCCACGCCATCTCGTCACCCTCAACGCGACAAAATTCCAGCGACTGATCCGGCCACAATACTTGCTGCCGCACAGCCATGGTCTCTTGCCATGTAATCGCTACTATTTCAAATTCTATAATCTCTAATCAAATACGAGTATTATCATACTCACGAAACACACAACAACAAATCATCACGGTAACGCCATACACCGTTTAAACATCTCATTCTGAGATGGCGTCAGATCAGTTTTCCCCGGCTTCATCGTCTCAAACATTTGGTTGCTACACGCTTCAAACTGGGAAAAATCAACCGGCACCGCTGAAGAAGAAGTAGTAGTAGTAGTAAGGTTCTTCGTAGAAGTGTGTGAATGCTATGGGACCATATCCAGGCGCCCGCAGTAAAAAAGTATGCTGTTTCTGAAGCCGTTGAATGAGCGATAACCTCTAGCATTGGACTTGACCGTTTGTAT
>Ga0316204_10001781_pt1 | contig 54622 bp, 52 predicted proteins | sample 6monrhotite_MG_2_FD_205661 | JGI IMG/M metagenome (GOLD analysis project Ga0316204, IMG submission 205661) | Microbial mat bacterial communities from mineral coupon in-situ incubated in ocean water Damariscotta River, Maine, United States -... | ecosystem: Environmental > Aquatic > Marine >... | reverse complement strand
CGTGTAGACCCTTCCTCCTCGTTTTAACAAGCCAAATACGGGGATTTTACCGGTTGCCTCACGACCACGTTTGCCTTTTCGTCGGCCCCCAAAGTACGCCCTAGCGCGCCACTGAAAACCGCATCGGGTTCTTGCTCAAGCTGATAAGCGATGATTTCACGCAATCTATGAAAATAATAAGCACTTGTTTTGACGTTTACGCCGATAAGAGAAGCAGCGCATCTGCGGTCGTTCCCGACACAAAATGTTCCAATAAACGGTCCTGCTTATGCTGGCTCAGACGGCTCTTCCTCATGTAGGCCATGATAACACCTTTTATGCGTTATCTGGTACAGCCCCTAACTTAATTTCATATGTGAAACGGTCTAGGCGGTTTGATACGTCTTCATACAAGGCTTGGGCTGTGGCATTGCCCGTTGCCGTGCGCCAATAGAGGCTGTACCAATTTTCAGCCTTGCCATGTTGAACGATTTTTTCGATAAGCGCGCGACCAGCACCTTTGCTACGAACGTTTTGATCGACAAACAAGTCTTCTAGATAACACACTTTTTGTTTAGACCAAGTATTGGGATGCAACACACAATTTGCTAAACCAATTACATTCCCTTGAAATTCGGCGACAAAACAAAACATATCGTCTTGGTCACCAACGAGCCGTTCCCACGTACGGTCCGTAATTGTTGGATCAATATCTGAAAATTCATAAAACACCAAATACCCAGCCCAAAGCTCACGCCATTTGGCTTCATCTTGGGCGGTAACAGGACGCACGACTAAGCTCATTAGAAATGTACTGCCCGTCCATAAGCATCCAATACGCTTTCGTGCATCATTTCCGACAACGTTGGATGTGGAAATACCGTGTGCATCAATTCTGCTTCGGTGGTTTCCAGTCCCATGGCAACGACATAGCCTTGGATCATTTCGGTGACTTCGGCACCGATCATGTGGGCTCCTAATAATTCTCCGGTTTTGTCGTCAAAGATGGTTTTAACGAAACCTTCGGGTTCGCCCAAAGCAATGGCTTTACCATTAGCTTGAAACGGAAAACGGCCAACTTTAATTTTGTGGCCTTTGTCTTTGGCTTGTGTTTCGGTCAACCCCACGGATGCCACTTGGGGATGGCAATAGGTACATCCCGCAATGTGATCTGTATTCATGGGGTGCAGGCCTTTAAGCCCAGCCATTTTTTCCACACATAAGATGCCTTCGTGGGAAGCCTTGTGTGCCAACCAAGGAGCACCCGCAACGTCACCGATGGCATACACACCAGGTTCGCCCGTTTCACACCATTCATCTGTTACGATGTGCGTACGATCGACTTTGATTGATGTGCCTTCAATGCCTATGTTTTCAACATTACCAACAATGCCCGCCGCGACGATCACGCGATCAAATTCACGTGTTTCTGTCTTGCCGTTGATTTCAAGTGTGGCGGTGATCGTTTCCTTGCCTTTTTTAAGGCCCTTTACGCCCACCGAAGTCAAAATATCCATGCCATCCTTGACCAAGGATTTTTGCAAAAAGGCGGACACTTCACCGTCTTCGGCAGGAACAATGCGGTCCATCATTTCCACAACCGTTGTTTTCGCCCCAAACGTGTGAAAAAAGCTGGCAAATTCAATACCAATAGCACCACTACCAATCACCAACAAACGTTTAGGAACTTCGGTTGGCACCAGAGCATCTTTGTAATACCAAATTAATTTTCCATCCGGTTCCATACCTGGCAATTCCCGCGCCCGTGCGCCCGTCGCCAAAATAATGTTTTTAGCCGTCAAAGTCACAACCGTTTTGTCGTCTTTGCTGATACTAAGTTTGCCCTTGCCCGTTAATTTTCCAAACCCATCAAAGACTTGAACCTTGTTTTTTTTCAACAAATGGCCCACACCCTGATTTAATTGTTTTGACACACCGCGAGATCTTTCCACAATGGCCTTTAAATCAAAACCAATATCGCCCGTGCTTAAGCCATAATTTTTGGCGTGTTTCATTTGCCTGTAAATTTCAGCCGATCGCAACAAAGTTTTGGTTGGAATGCAACCCCAATTTAGGCAAATACCGCCTAAATGCTGATTTTCGACCAATGCCACTTTCATTTTTAATTGGGCCGCACGAATAGCCGCAACGTATCCACCGGGACCGCCACCAACAACGATAAGATCAAAATTGCTGTCCGCCATGTTCAATCTCCGTCTCTATAGGGCTAAAAGGCTGGGTTCTTCGATGATGCGTTTAAAAGCTGCCAAAAATTGTGCCCCCACAGCACCGTCCACTGAACGATGATCAACGGACAAGGTGCAACACATCACGGTACCGACTGCCAATTGTCCGTCAACCACGATGGGGCGTTGTTCCCCTGCTCCGACCGCCATAATGCACGATTGAGGCGGGTTAATAATAGCAGCAAAGTCTTTAACTCCGTACATTCCCAAGTTGGAAATGGTAAAGCCGCCGCCGGTGTATTCTTCGGGCATTAATTTCCCCTCACGAGCACGTCCGGCCAAATCCTTAATGGTTTTGGATATCGTCGTAAGCCCCATAAAATCGGCATGGCGAACAATCGGGGTAATCAAGCCCGCTGGGGTCGCTACCGCTATGGATATATCCACCGCATGCAGTTGCAACACCGCCTCATCGGTCCATTGCGCATTGGCTTGGGGCACTTCGACCAAGGCTTTGGCTACGGCTTTGACGACAAAATCATTGACCGAAATTTTATAAGCGCCCTCGCCTTCGGGGGATGCGGCGTTTAGAGCTTTGCGCATGTCCAAAAGTTTATCAATGCGACAATCAGCCGTTAGATAAAAATGGGGCACCGTTTGTTTTGATTCTTGAAGGCGACGGGCAATAACCTTGCGTATATTTGAATGCGGAACCGCCGTAAAAGAACCACTTTCCGGCATCGCAACAGGCGACATTGACGGCGCAGGTGGCGATACATTAGGTATAGCAATGCCATCCACAACATCACGCTTAACGATGCGCCCATGAGGACCAGAACCTTGAATTTGGCGAAGGTCCAGGCCCTTGTTGGCGGCAATGCGTTTGGCCAAAGGTGAGGCAATGATGCGACCGTCAGGTTGGGCAATCGGTGCCGTGGTTTGAATGGCAACAGGTAAAGGCGCCACAGATGAAGCCTCAACACTTTGCGATGCTGGTTTCGCTGCAGGTGCAGGAGCAGGAGAAGAAACGTAGCCATCAAGGACTTTGGCGTCTTCGCCTTCTTCCAATAACAATGCAATTGGCGCATTCACTAAAACGTTATCAGTACCTGCAGGCACAAGTATCTTGCCGACAGTACCTTCGTCTACGGTTTCGACTTCCATGGTCGCTTTGTCGGTTTCAATTTCGCACAACACATCCCCGGAATTGACGTAATCGCCTTCCTTTACAGACCATGCTGAAACATTACCTTCGGTCATCGTGGGGGAAAGGGCCGGCATTAAAATTTCGATGGGCATAGGCTCGCTCCCTTACGCGTAAGTGACGGATTTTGCGGCGGCGGCAATTTTTTCAGCTGTGGGCAAGACCAAGGCTTCCAAATTTGCAGCGTATGGCATCGGCACGTCTTCACCTGTTAACCGCATCACGGGGGCATCCAAATGATCAAACGCTTGTTCCATCATGACGGCGGTAATTTCCGCACCCACGCCTGATTGCGGCCAACCTTCTTCGACGCTGATAATACGGTTGGTCTTTTTCACAGAATCAACAATGGTTTGCGTGTCCAAGGGACGAATAGTGCGCAAATTAATGACTTCGGCTGAAATACCATCGTCAGCCAGCAATTTTGCGGCTTCAAGCGCAACACCGACCATACGTGAAAATGCTGTAATTGTTACGTCCGTACCTGTTCGTTCGATTTTAGCCTTACCAATAGGCAAAACAAATTCATCCGATTCAGGTACATCAAAAATGGTACCGTACAGCAATTCATTTTCCATGAACACAACCGGATTAGGGTCACGAATAGCTGCTTTTAATAAACCTTTACAATCCGCACCGGACCAAGGCGCCACGACTTTTAAGCCGGGAACCTGGGAATACCAAGCCGCATAACATTGCGAATGTTGAGCACCAACCCGCGATGCAGCACCATTCGGTCCACGAAACACAATCGGACACCCCATTTGACCACCCGACATGTACAAAGTTTTCGCAGCCGAACTGACAACATGATCAATCGCCTGCATGGAAAAATTAAAGGTCATAAATTCAATAACGGGGCGTAATCCGCCAAAGGCCGCGCCCACACCAAGCCCAGTAAACCCGTATTCAGTGATGGGGCTGTCAATTACGCGATCTTCACCAAATTCATCCAACAAACCTTGGCTGACTTTATAAGCACCTTGGTATTGAGCCACTTCTTCGCCCAGCAAAAACACGTTTTTATCACGCCGCATTTCTTCGGCGAGAGCATCACGCAAGGATTCCCTTACCGTTTGCGAAATCATCGGTCCATCGTATTCAGGTTCAATCAACGCAGGCGCTGGCACGGGCGCTGGATCAGCATGGGCCGCCATAGCCGGAGCGTCCGTAGAAATTGGCGCCGGTTCTGATTTTACAGACTGGCCTTCGATTTCAACCATATCTAAAGCTTCCGCGCCTTCTCCTTCTTCTAAGATCAAGGCAATTACGGAATTAACCGGAACATTTTGAGAGCCGCTAGGAATTAAAATACGACCCAAAGTCCCTTCATCCACGGCTTCAACTTCCATGGTGGCTTTGTCGGTTTCAATTTCGCACAACACATCCCCCGATTTGATAACATCGCCTTCTTTGACGTTCCAATTGGCTACATTACCCTCAACCATGGTGGGTGACAAAGCAGGCATCAATACTTGAATAGGCATATTTTAATTCTCCCTGCTTTAGGCTTCGACTAAAATGTCGGTGAAAAGTTCGGACGGATCTGGTTCTGGGCTGGCTTTCGCAAAATCAGCCGCCTCAGTCACGATGACCTTGATATCACGATCAATGTCTTTTAATTGGGCTTCATCGGCAGCTTTGGTCGATAAAATAAATTCCCGCAAGTTATCAATAGGGTCTTGTTCAGTACGCACTTTTGAAACTTCGTCTTTGGATCTGTATTTTGCCGGATCAGACATGGAATGCCCACGGTAACGATATGTCATCATTTCAAGGATATAAGGCCCCTTGCCAGAACGAACATATTCCAAGGCCTTGGCCGTAGCATCTCGGACCGCCAATACATCCATCCCATCAACCTTGGCGCCCGGAATACCATGCGCCGATCCCCGTTGATGAAGATCAGTCGTAGCCGACGATCGATGAATGGCTGTACCCATACCGTATTTATTGTTTTCGATGATATAAAGCACTGGCAATGACCACAATTGAGCCATATTAAAGCTTTCATAAACTTGCCCTTGGTTTACAGAACCATCGCCGAAATAAGTATAACAAACGCCCCCATCTTTGTTGTATTTATGGGCAAAAGCCAGTCCCGTACCCAAAGGTACTTGACCACCAACAATACCATGACCGCCGTAAAATTTCTTTTCCTTGGAAAACATATGCATAGAACCGCCTTTGCCGCGAGAATAGCCATCTTCGCGGCCCGTCAATTCTGCCATGACGCCTTTGGGGTCCATATCGCACACCAACATGTGACCGTGATCGCGATACGATGTAATGACGCTATCTTGGGGTTCAGCATTCGCATGTACGCCAACGACCACTGCCTCTTGACCAATGTACAAATGACAAAACCCACCGATCAACCCCATACCGTACAATTGGCCCGCTTTTTCTTCAAAGCGTCGAATCAACAACATTTCCCTATAATAGGCCAACAATTCGTCAACCGAAGCTTTTGGTTTAGCCGTTCTAGGGCCACGTTGTTGAGCGGGTGGTTTAATTTTTGCAGGTTTGCGGGGGGATTTTGGTGTTTTGACCATACGGGTGATCTCCTGCTTCATAGTCATGGGTGACGCAAAGAATAAGCCCCTAGAGTACAGATGATGCGCTCCCTAAGCAAGGAAATAACAACACAACAAGTCACTGATATGAAATGGTTATTTAATGTTAACTCAATTATGGTTAACTGTATATAGTGCTTTTTAAGGTGACTCATGTTCTTTTTCAAAAGCATAGGTTCGAACGACATGAGCGACCTGTAAATCAAAGCAGGAATACCATTTTTCACGTCCTAAGGTTTGGGCTTTTTGGTGTTCTGGATGGTCTCTCCATACCTTTATGGATGCTTCATTTTGCCAATAACTGACGGTAACACCAAAACCTTGGGCATCACGGGTACTGACGTATCCAAGGCATCCCGGCTGGCTTAAGGCCAATTCAGCCATTCGCTTGGCCGTGGCCTGATAACCTTGTTCGTCAGTTTGTGTGCGTTGATTGGTAAAGATAACAGCCCAATATGGCGGTGCGGGCTTGTTTGGACCGATACCTGAATTTGGCATGCCTTATGATCCTGTGAGCGAAGAATTTATGTCATTTAACCAATACAAAGGTATCTTCTTCGAGGGATGAATTAAGAGTTTTATCAACAACAAGAGCTTCATCACTATACCCATACCCCAGCAAAACACGAGCGCGTTCTTCAAGCAAATCAGGATCGATGTTTTGCGAGCTTAAAGCTGAAACCTTGCGTTCAAGGTTCATACGTTTGGCACGAGTGTCTAAAACTTGAGCTTGGAGCGAGCTGACATCTTGGCGCAATTTACCCAACGCGATCAATCCACGATCACCTTGTACCGCATGGTAACCAAAATATACCACTGCTGACATACCAATAACCGGGCCAACAATCTGTCCGGCACGCACTTTGATTTCTCGTAATATTCCCATGGACAAGTTTCTTCCCGTTCACATGGATTCATAAATTCTAGACGTGTTCCCATATTTCTTATGATTACTACGTCCAACGAAGCTTCGAGTTTTCCAAAGCTTCGTAAGTATGCACGGCAACCCTTAACAGAGTCTTAGGATTTAACTGTTAAAGCTCTTTTTCGAGTCGTTCACAGATTGTTTTCAGCACTTTTATGCGCGCAAAATACTTGGAATTGGCTTCCACCAACGTCCAAGGCGTGGTTTCGGTCGATGTTCGTTCAACCATGTCACACACGGCCGTTGTATATTCATCCCATTTTTCGCGATTGCGCCAATCTTCTTCGGTCAATTTAAAGCGCTTATATCCGGTAGCTTCGCGTTCATTAAATCGGTTGAGCTGTTCTTCGGCAGATATGGACAACCAGAACTTAAACACGATGACACCATGACGCGTCATGCTTTCTTCAAAATCATTAATTTCGTTATAGGCGCGCAACCAATCAGCTTCGGAACAAAAGCCTTCAACCCGTTCAACCAAAACCCGACCGTACCATGATCGATCAAAGATGCTGATATGTCCCGTTCTGGGTAATTTCCGCCAAAACCTCCACAAATAGGGTTGGACCTTTTCTTCATCTGTTGGTGCCGCAATGGGGTTTATTTTATAAACCCGTGAATCCATTGCTGAGGTTACACGGCGAATAGCCCCCCCCTTTCCGGCGGCATCGTTGCCTTCAAAAACCATCACAATCGAACGATCCTTGAAAGCATCCGAACGCATCAATTTGCTCAAACGGCCTTGGTATTTTGCCAACTCTTTTTTATAAACTTTTTTCTCAAGAGTTTTGCTTAAGTCAAGTGAGCCTAAAATATTTTTACCATCCAAGCTTTGAATGGGTTCCAAAGGAACCGACAAAGGAGGAGGCTTTGTCGCTGTGTGTAATCGTCCTTGAAGAGCCTTGAGTAACGTTTGCCCAACGGTTAGGTTGCGATATTTTTCATCCGAAGCCTCGACAACGATCCAAGGCGCATGGGCGGTGGATGTTCGACGCAAAACATGTTCGGCCACTGGCAACATTTTGTCGTATTTTTTCAAGCCATCCCAGTCATGTTTGGTGACTTGCCATTTGGTTTCTTTTTTAGATTCAAGCCTTGTCAGGCGGTCTTTGAGCGCATCTTTTGATAAATGAAGCCAAAACTTTAAAACCAACGCCCCTTCTTCGGCCAACATCCGTTCGAACCGTAAAAAATCGTCTAGGTGTGAATCAAGGTAATCTTGGTCTTTTCCACCTTCGATATGTTGACGCATGGGATGGCTGTACCAAGAACCAAAGAAAATACCGATCGTGCCGCTAGGCGGTAATCGCCGCCAAAACTTCCACATACTAGGACGGTCGGCTTCTTCATCGGTGAGCTCACCCATCGCGTGCGCATGAATGTTTCTAGGGTCCATCCAAAAATTGAGGGTATTGACCGTTTCCCCCTTGCCAGCCCCATTAACGCCCGAAACGATCAAAACAACTGGAAACGGCTTTTTATCACCCAGTTCAAATTGTGCGTCCAACAAAGCTTCGCGAAGCTTTGGAACTTCGTCTTTGTACGTTGTTTTGTCGATACTGTGCCCAAGTTCTGCGGCTTCAAACATTCATTTACCCCTTTAATATTTAAGGAACAAAAATCGTACCACGTTCTATGAAATAGGCTAGAGTTTTATACTAAATACATTAACAGCAACGAAGGTGTATAAAAAAAAGGGTAGCCAAAGCCACCCTTTTTCATCTCTCATAATATCAGCCTTTAACGTAAAATCGAACGCCCCGCGTATTTTGCAATGGGTTCTAATTCTTCGGCAATGCGCATTAATTGATTGTATTTTGCCATACGGTCTGTACGCGAGAGTGATCCTGTTTTGATCTGACCGGAATTGGTGGCAACCGCAATATCGGCAATGGTGGTGTCTTCGGTTTCGCCGGAACGATGGGAAATCACCGAAGTGTATCCTGCACGGTGCGCCATTTCCACGGCTTCAAAAGTTTCCGAAAGTGTTCCGATTTGGTTGACTTTAATCAAAATAGAATTCGCTACGCCTTTTGAAATACCGTCAGCCAACCGTTTAGGGTTGGTTACAAACAGATCGTCGCCAACCAACTGACATTTTGCACCCAACGCATCAGTCAGGTTTTTCCAACCATCCCAATCGTCTTCATCTAGACCGTCTTCAATGGAAAAAATCGGATATTTCGCCACCAAATCTTCGTAATAACGAACCATTTCATCTGAACCCAAAGACTTGCCTTCGCCCGTCAGTTCATATTTTCCACCTTTGTAAAATTCACTGGCCGCCGCATCCAACGCCAACATAACATCATCACCCGGTGTATACCCTGCGGCCTCAACAGCCCTAAGAATGAAATCAATCGCTTCAACAGTACCGGAAACGCCCGGGGCAAACCCGCCTTCGTCACCAACGTTGGTATTATGACCCGCGTCGTTCAAACCTTTTTTCAATTGATGGAAAACTTCAGAGCCCATACGTACGGCATCAGAAATGTTGCCAGCACCGACGGGCATGATCATGAATTCTTGAAAATTGATGGGGTTGTCAGCATGTTCGCCACCGTTGATGATGTTCATCATCGGAGTTGGTAGTATGTGAGCATTGGGCCCACCCAAATAAGCATACAACGGCAATGCGGCTTCTTCGGCAGCGGCTTTGGCAACAGCCATACTAACGCCCAAAATTGCATTGGCACCCAAACGGGCTTTGTTTTCGGTCCCGTCTAAATCAATCATGGCATGATCAATCAGCAATTGATCTTCGCTGTCCATGCCGACCAAAGAATCAGCCAATTCGCCATTGACGCTTTCGCATGCTTTCAAAACACCCTTGCCGCCATAGCGTGACTGATCCCCATCGCGCAACTCAACAGCCTCGTGAGCCCCCGTCGAAGCCCCAGAAGGCACCGCAGCTCGTCCAAAAGCTCCTGTTTCCAAAACAACATCCACCTCAACGGTGGGATTTCCACGAGAATCTAAAACTTCACGTCCGTAAATGTCGACGATGGCCGTCATTTCAACAATTCCTTTTTTTCATTCGTTTCATATATTCGTTTCATACATTCGTTTTATGGTCGTTTAAAGTGCTATGGGGTATGCCTTGGCGACTTTATCTATCGCCATCAAAGTTTCAATGACACTCGGTAAATTTTGGATAGCGATCATATTAGCCCCGTCGGATGGTGCATTATCTGGATCTTCGTGCGTTTCGATAAACACTCCCGCAATACCCAAAGCCACAGCTGAACGCGCTAAAACAGGAGCAAAACGGCGGTCTCCACCGCTAGACGATCCTTGACCGCCTGGTTGTTGCACCGAATGGGTCGCATCAAAAACAATAGGCAACCCGGTGTCGTGGGCCATTTGCGGAAGCCCCCGCATATCGGTAACCAAAGTATTATAGCCAAATGAAGTGCCGCGTTCCGTCAACATCACATTTGGATTACCGCTTTCGGTGACCTTGGCTGCGACATTTTTCATGTCCCATGGCGCCAAAAACTGCCCTTTTTTAATATTGACCACAACACCGCTTTCGGCCGCCGCAATCAATAAGTCGGTTTGTCTGCACAAAAAAGCTGGGATTTGCAAAACATCCACAACCTCAGCCAAAGGTTTGCATTGATAAGCTTCATGAACATCCGTGAGAACGGGCACGCCCAAATTATCTTTTATTTCCCCAAACACATTTAACGCCGCATCTAAGCCAAGCCCACGTTGCCCCGACAATGAAGTCCGGTTAGCCTTGTCAAAGGATGTCTTAAACACAAAACCAATGCTTAGTTTTTCGCATAATTCCTTGCATGCAGTTGCCATTTCCAACGCGTGTTGTCGGCTTTCCATTTGGCAAGGCCCCGCAATCAAAGCCAACGGCAGGTCATTTCCAAAAGTGACATTACCGATTTTGACGTGAGTTGTGGCGTTGGCCATTACAGTTTCCTTAAACGAGCCGTTCTTGATGAACAGCAGCTTCAATGAATGAAACAAACAAGGGATGAGGTTCAAACGGGCGAGATTTCAATTCGGGATGAAATTGGACCGCGACGAACCAAGGATGATTCGGCCATTCAACAATTTCCGGCAGCACACCATCGGGGGACATGCCTGAAAAAACAAGACCCGTTTTTTCCAATTGAGGCATATAAGCGGTATTGACTTCATAACGATGACGATGACGTTCACTGATATTTTCTGAACCATAAATTTCATAGGCTTTGGTGCCAGGTTTTAAGGCACAATCATAAGCCCCCAAACGCATGGTTCCCCCCAAATCACCATCCTTGGCCCGTTTTTGCAAATCGCCTTTTTTGGCCCATTCGGTCATTAAGCCAACAACGGGATCGGATGGTTTTCCCAATTCCGTAGAGCCTGCGCCCAAAATTCCCGCTTTATTTCGCGCGGCTTCGACCACGGCCATTTGCATACCCAAACAAATACCAAAATAAGGGATTTCATGTTCACGGGCGAATTGAACCGCTTTGATTTTACCTTCGGTACCGCGTTCTCCGAAACCACCCGGAACCAAAATTCCATGCATACCTTCAAGACTATGAACGATATCTTGGTCTTCTTGTTCAAATATTTCTGCGTCTATCCATTTCATTTTAACCTTAACCGAATTCGCGATACCACCATGAGTTAGGGCTTCGGCCAAAGATTTATAGGCGTCTAATAATTCAACGTATTTCCCCACTACGGCGATCGTAACTTCACCTTCAAGGTTCGTCACGGTATCAACAATTTCTTGCCAACGGGAAAAATCAGGCTCAGGGGCATCGGTAATACCAAAATGCTTACACACTTGGGCGTCCATGCCTTGTTCATGATAGCTGATGGGAACTTGGTAAATAGATTTAACGTCTAGAGCCGGAATAACTGCATCGGATTGAACGTTACAAAAAAGCGATATTTTTGTTCGTTCGCCTTCGGGGATCGGACGTTCTGCTCGACAAAGCAACATGTCGGCTTGGATACCAACCGCCAGCAATTCTTTGACCGAATGCTGGGTGGGTTTGGTTTTCAATTCGCCAGCCGTTGGAATCCACGGCAATAACGTCAAGTGCATATACATCACGTTATTGCGGCCCAATTCGTTGCCCAATTGACGAATGGCTTCTAAAAATGGTGTGCTTTCGATATCGCCGACTGTTCCGCCAATTTCCACCAACATAAAGTCTTCGTTTTCTTCATGATTGACAACAAAGGCTTTGATGGCATCCGTAATGTGCGGGATCACTTGGATGGTCGCGCCTAAATAATCGCCCCGGCGTTCCTTGGCGATCACGTCTGAATAAATACGCCCGGTGGTGATGTTATCGCTTTGCTTCGCACTGACACAGGTGAAACGTTCGTAATGCCCAAGATCAAGGTCGGTTTCGGCACCATCGTCAGTGACAAAAACCTCGCCGTGCTGATATGGGCTCATGGTGCCAGGATCAACATTGATGTACGGATCAAGCTTGCGCAGGCGCACAGAAAAACCACGGGCTTGCAATGCCGCCCCAAGAGCCGCCGAAGCCAGACCTTTGCCGAGAGAAGAAACCACGCCGCCGGTGATGAAAATGTAACGCGTCATGGAACCTCAATATATTCAAGTTTGAGCTGGTGTAAAATAGAAAGAGGTGGCTTTTCAAAGCCACCTCTTAGAAAGAACACAATTAGGCAATAAAAACCGCAGTTTCCCTTGCTATTGTGCGATTGGAGCCGAGGGTGCTTTCGGCGTAGCCGGAGCCTCAGTTGAGGTTGGTGCAGGAGCTTTTTCGATCTGCGCCGGAACCGAATCGAGAATCGAGCCCTTATCAATGCTTTGATTGCTGATCACCGCAATAGTCAAAGACAGCCCCATAAACAATGTTGCCAACACCGCCGTTGTTCGCGTTAACAAATTAGCCGTTTCACGCCCGGTCATAAAACCGCCCATACCGCCGCCGGAACCACCGCCACCGCCAATACCAAGGGCGCCACCTTCGCTTTTTTGAATCAATACGATACCAATCAAGCCAATAGTGACCAAAAGATGAATAACAAGCAGTACGGTTAACATTTGTAATTCCAATGACAGCCGGACCCGAAACGTATAAGTTCCGGGTCCATTAAATACGTTGTGCGCTTTTTAGTCTTTAACGACAGATAAATCCAGCGCTTTTTATGCGTTTTCGGCAACGGCCCAAAAGTCTTCGACTTTCAAGCTAGCCCCACCGATCAAACCGCCGTCAACATCAGCCAATGCTAGCAGTTCTTTTGAATTGCCGGGATTCATTGATCCGCCATATAGAATGCGGGTTTTAGCGGCTTCTGCATCCCCAATTTTTTTGGCCAATTCACCACGGATAAAGGCGTGTACGTCTTGGACTTCGGCCGAAGTTGGCGTGCGCCCCGTACCAATTGCCCACACTGGTTCATAAGCCACAACTGTGTTTTCAGCCGTTGAGCCATCTGGAACAGAACCCGCGATTTGGCTTCCGTTTACGTCCAAAGTTTTTCCAGCATCCCGTTCGGCTTCGGTTTCCCCAATACAAATCACGGCGACCAAGCCTGCACTATGGGCAGCGACGGCTTTGGCTTTGACCACATCATCGGTTTCACCATGATCGGTGCGGCGTTCCGAGTGACCGACGATGGCATAAGAACATCCTGCGTCTTTAAACATGGAAACAGCCGTATCACCCGTGTGAGCGCCCTTAGCATTCGCGTGGTTGTCTTGGCCACCCACTTGAATATCAGAACCTTTGACCGCAGAAACAGCTGCAGGAATTAAAATAGCCGACGGGCACACCAACATTTCAAAATTTACATCATCTGCCGCTTTCAGCTTATCAGCCAATCCACCAGCCAATGCCAAAGTTTCGGCCACTGATCCGTTCATTTTCCAATTACCAGCAATTAAAGTGCGACGTTCGCTCATGGTTATTCCCCCTGAATGTCAGTATTTGTGATTATTACGATGAATGTGACAAGGTTTTAGCACACCCACCCCAAAACTCGCTATACCTTTTGCAAGCAAAATTAATGTTAGCGCTAATTTTTCCAATCATTGATTTAAGTTTCCTTTCAAAAGTGCCATAATTATTGAGCAATTGGGGCAAACATTCCCACCCCAAATCAGTATTTCAAGGACTTAGAATATGGCACAAGCCCCTCAGTTGCCGTCCCCCTCTTCAAGCGATGACTACACCCCTGCACAAATAGCTCACCGGATTGAAAACGTCGGTGTTATCAAAGCAAATTTAAAGATTATTCCTTTGCTAACATTAAGCATATTGGCGGGAGCTTTTATCGCTTTGGGGGCCATGTTTTACATCGTTGCCATCACCAATTCGGGGCTTGGTTTCGGACCTTCGCGTATCTTAGGAGGACTTACCTTTTCGTTAGGATTGATATTGGTGATCGTCGGCGGTGCTGAATTATTTACCGGAAATAGCTTGATCGTTATGGGTTGGGCTCATGGAAAAATCAAACTTTCCGGCATGCTTCGTAATTGGGGTTATAGTTACGTTGGTAATTTTTTGGGCGCCCTTGGCATGGCTGTGCTGGCCTATTGGTCTGGGTACCTGCATTTAGATAGCGATGGCGTTGCCATAAATGCCATTAAAATTGCAGCCGGCAAGACCCACCTTTCTTTTGAAGTGGCCTTTGTGCGTGGCATTTTATGCAATATCTTAGTTTGTTTAGCTGTCTGGCTTTGTTTTGCCGCACACACCACAGCGTCGAAGATTCTGGCCATCATTTTTCCCATTACGGCTTTTGTTGCTTTGGGTTTTGAACACTCTATCGCCAATATGTTTTTTATTCCGCTAGGAATGTTAGCGGCACAAGACCCTGCATTGCTCAACGCATCTGGTATCACAGCACAATCTGTTCCAACCATTAACGGGTTTATAGCCAACCTTGTTCCGGTAACCCTAGGAAACATTGTCGGCGGCGGTTTTTTTGTCGCCATGAGCTATTATCTCATATATCTCTATAAACCTGACTAAGCCCTTATTCCACGCTTGCTGTTACCATCAGGCCCTTTTATGATGCGGCCCAATCTATCACTTTGACTTTTAGGATACTCGCCTCTCATGCTGAACATTATGCGTAAATCTGCCAATTCTTTTTTCATTAAATTATTATTAGGTCTGTTGATTGCTAGCTTTGGCGTGTGGGGCATTGGCGATGTATTCAAGGGGCGGTCTAAAAATGCTGGTGTGGCAACCGTAGGCGATATTCCCATTTCTGCCCAACGGTTCAAATCTAATTTGACGAAAGAAATCCAACGCGTTCAACAATTAATTGGGCAACAGATGACCCGCGAACAAATTCTGTCCATGGGTGTTGGTGATCGTTTATTGCGCCAAATGATTAATTCGACCTTGTTAAGTGCCGGGGCAACAAGCATGGGCTTATATGTTTCCGAAGCCGCAATCTTAAATGAAATCAAAAAAAATAAGAATTTCTTTAATGACACAGGTGTTTTTGACCGTCGTGTATTTATCAATCTTTTGTCGCGCAGTGGCCTTAGCGAAGGACAATACGTTGAATCCGTCCGCCAAAGCATTGAACAAAAACAATTTCTAAGCCCCATTCTTAATGGCACAAAAGCCCCCGATGCGATGATTGATGCCTTGGTCGCCTTTGCCGCCGAAAAACGAATACTGGACGTTTTGCGCATCAATCATAATCAAATCAAAAACGTACCTACACCTACGGGAAGCGAACTGGAAACCTATTACAAGGACAACACGCAAAATTTTATGGCCCCTGAATATCGCGCCTTCACCGCAGTCATATTAGGTGCCAAAGACATTGCTAAAACTATTTCCGTAAACGAAGAAGACCTGCAAACGTCATATGACGAACGGGCATCGGAATTTTCCACGGACGAAACACGAGTGTTGAAACAAATTTTGCTTAAAGACGAAGCTTCTGCCAAGCGCGCCGCAAAATTACTTGATGAAGGAAAATCGCTGGTGGACGCGAGCAAAGACGTCGGAGCCAACACAGCCATGTCCACCATTGGCACTATGACCCGCGATCAAGTTTCGGCTCTTTCGGTTGATATGGCAAATGCCGCTTTTGGCGCCGCCAAAGGAAGCCATACAGCGCCCATCAAAACACCCCTTGGCTGGCATGTGGTGTTGGTTGAAGATATTAAAACAGCAACCGTCAAACCCTATGTTGATGTTAAAGGTCAAGTGTCGAAAGACTTGAAAATGTCTCGTGCGCTTGATGAATTATTCAAGCTTTCCAACACATTGGAAGACAACCTTGGCGGCGGCATGAGCTTTGAAGAAGCCGCTAATGCTATGAATATAAAGATCTCTAGAGTTACCGCCGTCGATGCCAAGGGTTTAAATACTGATGGTAAAAACGTTGTCCTGCCCTTTAAGGCGGATATTTTAAAAGAAGCCTTGAAATTACAAGCCTCTGGCGAAAGCCCTTTGACCAGTTCTGCGGATAATTCTGCGTTTTTTGTCGTCCGCGTGGACAGCATCACCCCATCGGCCGCTCGCCCATTAGACACCATTAAACGTCAAGTCGGCCTCGCTTGGGAGGCACAAAAACGCACAGATATGGCGGCTGAAATTGCGATCACAGCTCAAAATCGGTTAAAATCTGGGGAAGCCCTAGGCACCATAGCCAGCGAGCTTGGATACACAAGTTTTGTCACCGAACCTTTTACCCGCAATGGCCAAGGTTTGAAATCAGGAGCCTTGCCCGCATCCGCCATTCCTAAGGCTTTCGCCTTGGCCCAAGGGGAGGTGACGGAAAGTTCAGGTACCGGGGCACATAGCGTTATACGAGTTAAGCAAATTATTGCTGCAAAAAAAGGGACAACGGCTGCTTTGCGTCAAGCTTTGCAAAATCAGGTTCAAGGTGCGATGCAAAACGATCTTGCTCAGCAAATGACCCAAGCCTTGCAAACCAAATTCCCGGTGCAGATCAACCAAACCGTGCTTAAAGAGCTGTATTAAGGGCTGATATGGATTTACACCCTTCCCCGTCAATTTTTGAAAACATCTATGCAAAAGAACAGGCTCAGGTTGTTTGGACCACCTTGGTCGCGGACCTAGACACGCCGGTTTCGGCCTATTTAAAATTGGTGGGCGATGACAGCCATGCCTTTTTGATGGAATCCGTTGAAGGCGGTGCCCAACGAGGACGATATTCATTTGTCGGTTGTCGCCCCGATATTGCATGGAAAACAACGGGCAACCGGGCTGAAATCAACCGCAATGCTTTGCAAGATCGTAATGCTTATGTGCCCTGCCCCGTTGGGCAAAAAGGCGGCGCATTGAAATCTTTGCGGGCTTTATTGGCGGAAAGTCATATTGATACCAACCCAAAAACTCACGGTGATTTGCCTCCTATGGCTGCGGGGCTGATTGGTTATATGGGATACGATACGGTTCGTTTGTCAGAAAACATTCCTGATACAAACCCTGATATTTTAAACGTTCCAGATGGATTGTTTTTACGCCCCACTGTGACCGCAATTTTTGATAATGCCAAAGATTTGATGTACGTGGTGACGCCCGTTTACCCGAACGCTAACCTAAGCGCTAACCAAGCCTTTGAAAATGCCCAAGACAGGTTAGCCCAGGTGGTTGGTGACTTTGAAAAAGCACTTCCTCCACAAGCCAGCCAAGACAACGTGTCGGACCTTGTCGAGCCACAAAGTAACATGAGCAAGTCTGCCTTTTTTGCCATGGTCGAACGGGCTAAGGAATACATCAGGGCGGGCGATGTTTTTCAAGTTGTGTTGAGCCAGCGATTCAAAATGCCATTTTCTTTGCCTCCATTTTCGTTTTATCGTTCTCTGAGGCGCGTAAATCCTTCGCCGTTTTTGTTTTTTTTGGACTTTGGCGATTTTCAAGTAGCCGGATCAAGCCCCGAAATCTTAGTACGCTTGCGAGATGGCCAAGTCACGATTCGCCCCATCGCAGGGACCCGTATTCGTGGTGCAAATGCCCAAGAAGACGAAGCCTTGAAAGAAGACTTGTTGTCTGATCCAAAGGAACGCGCCGAACACTTAATGTTGTTAGATTTGGGACGCAATGATGTTGGCCGCGTTGCCCAAGTTGGTTCAATCGAAGTCACCGACAGCTATATCGTTGAACTGTACAGCCATGTTATGCACATTGTTTCTAATGTTGTGGGCAAAATTCAAGACGGAAAAGATGCCTTAGATGCTTTGTATGCAGGCTTTCCAGCCGGCACCGTTTCCGGCGCACCCAAGGTTCGCGCCATGGAAATGATTGACGAATTGGAACCTGAAAAAAGAGGCATTTACGCCGGATGTATTGGCTATTTTGGTGCTGATGGTGAAATGGATACGTGTATAGCTCTTCGTACAGCGGTTATTAAGGATGGAATGCTATACGCCCAAGCCGGTGGCGGTATTGTGATGGATTCAACACCCCAAGGCGAATTTGATGAAAGTTGCAATAAGGCACGAGCTTTAATCCGTGCTGCTGAAGAAGCTGTTCGCTTTGCTAAACATCGAAATTAGTCTATATGTAATAATTTCAGTTAAGTTCACTTAACGGTTAGTTCACTTAACGGCTAGATCACTTAACGTTCAGATTGGAAACTTGTTATGCGTAAACTTATGTTAACCATCGCCGTTCTCTTCACAGCCGCGGCCGCACACGCGGAAACATTTCCCGTAATTCACGATAAAACCGTTATCAAAGAATGTGGTGATTGCCATATGGCGTTTCCTCCCGAAACCTTGCCTTCGGCTACGTGGAAAAAAATCATTGGGGACCTTTCCAACCATTTTGGCGAAGATGCCAGCCTTGATGCGGCTACAGCGGCCTCTATTTTAAGCTTTCACCTTAAACATGCCTCTGATGTCAGCAATGTCCGCGCCGCCAAAAAATGGCGTATGACATCGACACCGTCTCGCATCATCAAAGCTTCTCGTTTCATAAAGAAACACAGGGGTTGTGAAGCGGCTTTTGCTCATGAAAAAGTGAAATCACCCAGCAATTGCGTGGCTTGCCATAAAAACATGCCAACCACCGGAAGCGCTAAAGAAGACATCCGCTTTTTGCCCGCAGCCATCAGACGTGTTTGCGGTGAATAAGCTTTAGCATTTATCAAAAAATTAAAAACAAAAGGTCGCCTTGTTGAGGTGGCCTTTTTTTATGGCAATATTTGTTAAACTTTACCTTTGTATTCAAACCCGGCCCCTTGGACTGCGGTTTTGACTTGGGTTTCATCCAATCCATCAACGGTGACGGTTTTGCCATCAAGGTCAACGCTAACTTCAGCATCGGCCTTAAGGTTTTTCAAAGCTGAAGTTACAGATTTTGCACAACCGCCACAGGTCATGCCGATAACGCTGTATGTATGGCTCATATTATTTCCCTTTTTAATTCTGATTTAGATGTTGTTTCATCACAGCCGATATGGGCACAATCGCTAACCCACGGTTTAAGGCCTCGGGTATCCACGTTTTCAGCACTTGAATAGTTGCTTCACGGGGGTGACCAATGGCAATCGCTACACCGTGATTGCGGGCCAACCGTTCGACTTCGTTCAATTGCTTTAAAACCTTGTCAATTTCGTTGTCATTGTCCAAAAAAACATTACGTTCCAACACAGGCATAGACATTTTCCGCGCTATTTTTCCAGCCATAGACCGGGGTGACGTACGGCTGTCCAAAAATAATAAGCCCCGTTGTTTCAACAAATTCAGCACCACTTTCATGCCATGAACATTTTCCGTAAACAAGCTGCCCATATGGTTATTCACACCAACAAATCCTGAAAACCTGTCTAAGCCCCATGTGACTATTTTTTGTATTTCTGCATCCCCCATAGCGGCCAACAACACATTAGGTCCTGCATCAATGGTTGGGTTGGACGGTTCCATGGACATATGCAACATCAATTCATGACCTTTGGCATGCGCGGCCTTGGTTTGATCCAATAAATCGTTGGCGTAAGTCATAAATGATAAGGTCAAAGGACCGGGCACATTTTCCCACATTCGTTTCGACCGCTTACGATCCACGCCCATATCATCAATCACGATGGCAACCATAGGCTTGCCTTTGGGCACTTTGAAATCAATGGCGTTTTGCATCCACAACGGTTGCTCAATAGGCTTTTGCATCGGAGGTGTTAAGGTCGCGATTTGAGGTTCAGGCGTGGACGGCGGCTTAATTTGCGTTGTTTCGGGTAAATAAACCTCATCAATGACTTTTTCTTCATAGGCGCGCCCAGCGTGCCGTGACGCGCTGTTGGGTTCAGGTAAAATTACATTGGTGATATCGCGGCTTTGCTGGATTATTTGTGGTTCTAATACTTGACTGCGTTCAGACGTCCCAAACAACGCTTGAGCCCCCATATAACCGCCCACAATTGCAACGCTTAACGCCGCACAAAAACCAATCACGTAACGGGTATCAACCACATGATCAACACCCGGAATTCGTATGGTTTTTGGTATTTTGTTAAGCTGCCGAATAAAAAAGCCAAGCCACACCTTCAAACGCAAAGCTTTATGAACGGATTGATGCTTTTTCGCTTGGCGTTTTGCTTTGGCCTGACCTTTGGCTTTTGCCGCAGGTGTAGGCTTTTGCTTAGGTTTTTTGGGTTTTCGGACCAATTGGCTATTCCATCCGGTTTGATTGACGAATCATTGTATAACAGTCCTATGCCTTACATGAAACGTCAACGCACGGATCAACGGCAACAGTATTTCTTTTTCTCATCATCAACAGGAACCCCGGCCAAACCTTCAAGAATGGGGCAATCTGGACGATCATCACCTTGGCAACATTGAGTTAAATTCGTCAAGGTTTTGCGAATACTTTTTAGCTCATCTATACGTTTTTCAACCTCGGCAATGTGTTTCAAAGCTACAGCTTTGACATCCGCGCTGGCCCGGTCTTTGTTCAACCATAAATCCAACAAACCCGACACGTCTTGGACAGAAAAACCCATGGCCCGAGACCTTTTGATAAACCTAAGAATTTCCACGTCTTTGGTATCGTAATCCCTATATCCATTTTCACCACGTGCGGCTTGGGGAATAAGACCAATGCTTTCGTAATATCGTATGGTCTTTGCCGTCACGCCAGAATTTTGAGCGGCGGTTCCGATATTCATTTCTTTTCTCCCGGGGTCCAACGTTTTAATAAAAGTGAATTGCTGACCACCGATACAGAACTTAATGCCATGGCGGCCCCGGCAATGGTAGGTGTCAACAGGCCCGCCGCTGCCAATGGAATAGCAACAACATTATAAACAAAAGCCCAAAATAAGTTTTGGCGAATTTTTTTAACAGTGGCTTTGGACACTGACAATGCATCGACGACCAAAGCTGGATTTGGGCGCATCAATGTCATGCCCGCTGAATGCATGGCAATATCAGATCCAGAACCCATTGCCAAACCAACGTCGGCTTGCGCCAAGGCCGGAGCATCATTGACGCCATCGCCAACCATAGCCACCACCGCACCTTGTTTTTGCAAAGCTTCTATTTCACCAAGTTTTCCGCTGGGCAAAACTTCGGCTATAACATCGCTAAGGTTTAATTTTTGTGCCATGGATTGTGCGGTGCGTTCATTGTCTCCGGTCAACATGATGGGGCGAATATTTAACTTTTTTAAACCGTCTATCGCGGCTTGACTGGTATCGCGCACCACATCGCCCACGGCTACAAAGCCCAACAATTTGCCTTGGTCTGATACCCACATAACGGTGTTACCATCCGATTCAAATTTTTGCGCCTCAAACTCAAGGGGCGTTGTCAAAACCTCACCCATAAATATACGATTACCAACCCTAAGGCTGTGACCATCAAACGTCGCCTCAAGGCCTTTACCGGGATGAGCTTTAAAGCTTTCTAATGCATCAAGGTCCAGATCAACATCGCCCACATGATTCAAAATAGCCCTTGCCAAGGGGTGTTCACTACCTTGTTGCGCGGTGGCGACAAGCCGCAAGAAAACATCGGGTTTGCCATTAACGGCGCGAATATCCACGACCTTGGGTTTGCCCTTACTCAAGGTTCCAGTTTTGTCAAAAACAACTGTATCCACTCGGTAAGCAATTTCCAAAGATTGCGCGTCTTTAATCAATATCCCATGGTTTGCCGCAACCCCGGTCCCCACCATAATAGCCGTTGGTGTCGCTAACCCTAAGGCACACGGACACGCAATAACCAGCACGGTGACGGCATTGATCAAACCCGTTTCCCAGCCCAGCCCAGCAACAACCCAGACTCCCCAAGTTAAAAGAGCGATCAAAATCACGATCGGTACAAATATAGCGGCTATTTTATCGACTAGTCGCTGCACGTCAGCCTTAGAAGACTGGGCATTTTGAATGGATTTTATGATTTGAGACAAGGTGCTGTCTTGCCCCACATGGGTGGCTAAAATTTGCACCAACCCTTCCCCATTTATAGCCCCGCCCGTGACAATACTGCCCAAGGTTTTCAAAACAGGAAGGCTTTCTCCTGTTAACAAACTTTCATCCATTGACGTTTCGCCAGTGATAATTTCCCCATCCACCGGCACTCGTTCGCCGGGGCGAATAATCACCACCGTTCCGGTTTGTACTTGGGTCGCAGGAATTTCCACTTCTTGCCCGTCTTCGCTTAATACCCGTGCGGTTTCGGGGCGCAGTTTCATCAACGCACGAATGGCTTCTGTGGTGCTGCGTTTGGCCCTGCTTTCAAAAAAACGGCCCAATAAAATCAACGTTACCACCGTCGCAGACGCTTCAAAATACAAGTGGCTATCGCCGGCAACTGACATCACCCGCCATGTACTCAATAGCCACGCAGATGTCGTGCCCATGACCACCAACAAGTCCATGTTCCCGCTACCAGATTTCAACGCTTTCCAAGCCGGAACGTAAAACCGATACCCCGCGCCAAATTGCACCAGACTTGCCACCACGAACTGAACCCAACCCGGCATCATCAAGCCTGACCCAAAAATGCCCAATATCATTTGGGCAATTAAAGGGGCTGTAAAGATGGCCGCAAAAATAAGGTTGGTCAGGTCTTTGCGATGATTTAAGGCGGTTTTTTCTTCATCTGCCTTGCCAAAGCTAGATAAGTCTTCGATCACGCGCGCTTGGAAACCTATCTTTTGCACAGCCCGGACCATTTCGGCCAACGGCGTTGTATCAAAGGTTACAGTGGCTTGTTCGTTGCCCAAATTCACGCGCACATCATTTACGCCTTCGACTTTAGCTAATGCCGTTTCTACACGCGACACACACGACGCACAGGTCATGCCATCAATGGCAAGATCAATGGTCTGTTCCGGCACGCTAAAGCCAGTCAATTCAATAGCAACTTTAATAGCCTTGGCACTTGTTTTATCGCTATCAAATTTAATGTCAGCCATTTCAGTGGGTAAATTGACGGTGGCTGCAACCACACCATCTTGCTTGGCAAGCTGGCGTTCAACGCGCGCCGAACATGAGGCACAGGTCATGCCTTCGATGGGAATTGTGATTTGAATAATATCGACCATAAGCTTACAAACCTTATACTAAGATGTAAGCTTACCATAAACCTTCCCGTTATGGGAAGGTCAAGGGGGCCATTTGTGCCCCCCCCCCCCTCTTTTGCACAAAAACGTTAACTAAGGCTTCATCACGCAAATAGCGTTCAACTTGTTGCCATCAAGATCCCGAAAATAGCCGGCATAGAATGCACCTTCGTTCCGGGGGCCGGGTTCCCCTTCACAGGTCCCACCAAGGCTGATCGCTTTGTTGTATAAGGCATCAACTTTTTCAGGGCCGTCCACCATCAAAGCAACCATCGTACCATTCCCAACGCTTGCGGCTTTGCCATCAAACGGTTTTGTGACGGAAAGAGCGGGTTCATTGGGGGAAACCGCCCAAGCGATAAAATGGTCTTCGTCTTCCATAAACCGTTCCGCACCAATTTCGGATAAAAGCTCATCATAATACCTTGCCGATTTTTCAAGATCGTTTGTACCAAGTGTCACATAACCAATCATAAGAATTTCCTTTGTTGCCATTACACTTTGTTTGTTGCCATTACACTTTGTTTGTTGCCATTACACTTTGTTTGTTGCCATTACACTTTGTTTGTTAAAGCCCTCAACCGGGCTATGAGCTAAGGTACTCGACATACCCTGACATTATATGTCAGCATTAAACATGCGCATAATCAGATTGTTTTCGATTTTAGATAGATTAAGGCTGAAAACGTCGCCCATACCCGCGTCAACGCTTGCCGAAACCTTAAAGGTATCTGTGCGAACGATTTATAGGGATATGGCGACTCTTCAAGCCATGGGGGCACCCATTCGCGGCGAAGCCGGCGTTGGGTATCAAATGGAAAAAGGCTATTTTCTACCACCTCTCCATTTTGATCCTGATGAACTGGACGCCTTGATTTTAGGGCTAAAGCTTATTTCCGTGCAAGGGGATGGGGCGTTGACAGAGGCCTCAACGCGGGTATCTTCAAAAATCACAACCGCTTTGTTGGAACGGGATCAAGACACCTTTTCTCGGTCACCCTTAAATGTTTTTGCCACGGCCAGCACTCAAATTGCCCCCGCCCCCTATCTGCAAGTGGTACGCACATCCTTGCGCAAACGTACGCGCATTGTCATCTCATACGTTGACGGAAAAAACCAAACCAGTACAAGGACCATTCGCCCCATTGGGCTGACTATTTTCGATACAATTTGGCTGTTAACAACGTGGTGTGAATTGAGAAATGATTTTCGCAATTTTCGTATTGATCGCATCCAATCAGTGACAGATACCCATACGGCCTTTCCCCGAGAAGCGGGTCGCGAGTTCGCAGACTTCCTAAAAACCTTATAACAGGTTAGCATTCCGTGACATTTACCGCCAAGCCACCTTGGCTGGTTTCTTTGTATTTAGACATCATATCCAAGCCCGTTTCGCGCATAGTTTTAATGACGCTATCGAGTGGCACAAGGTGCGAACCATCACCTTTCAACGCTAAAGACGCTGCATTTACGGCTTTTACCGCGCCCATAGCATTACGTTCAATACAGGGGACTTGGACCAATCCCGCAATCGGGTCGCACGTCATGCCCAAATGATGCTCAAGAGCGATTTCAGCGGCATTTTCACACTGTTCATTCGTACCGCCCAAGGCCGCACACAGCCCTGCTGCTGCCATCGCTGCCGCTGAACCGACCTCGCCTTGGCAACCAACTTCGGCGCCGGAAATGGATGCATTATATTTAATCAATCCGCCAATAGCCGCCGCCACCAGCAATATTTCATGGATACCTGCCCGGTCAGCACCATCGCAAAAATCTAAATAATATTGGATCACAGCCGGCAAAATTCCCGCCGCACCATTGGTTGGTGCCGTGACGATGCGCCCACCTGCAGCATTTTCTTCGTTCACCGCCAAGGCATAAACGCTTAACCAATCCATAACCGTGTGAGGATATTTCGTGTTGCTTTGATCTTGGCGAAGCTTGTTGTAAATAGCTTTGGCGCGTCGTTTCACATTCAAGCCACCCGGCAATACACCTTCCTGGTTTAGCCCTCGGTCAATGCAATTTTTCATCACTGCCCACAAGGTGTCCAATTTTGCTTCTAATTTATTTTGGTCCAACACGACCAATTCGTTCGCACGTTTCATATCTACCAAGCGAAGATCATTCGTGCGCCCCATGGTCAACATTTGTTCCCCATTGGCATAAGGATAGGGAACATCTGGCATAATGTCTGCCGATTTAAAGTGTTCAATTTCTTGGTCATCGACCACAAAACCGCCCCCAACGGAATAATACGTCCGTTCTAAAATCGGGCCTCTATCGGCATTAAATCCAATAAATTTCAATCCATTAGCATGAGCTGGTAGGGTTTTATCATTTAGAAATATAATATCCTTTGCCGCATTGAAACGTACCCGTATCCCGTTAGGTAAGGGAATGGTTTGGCTAAAGCTCGCCGTGTGCAACAAGGTTTCCACAATATCAGGATCTACGATTTCAGGTTTAACGCCCAATAATCCCAAAGCAATTGCCCGATCGGTACCATGGCCCTTGCCTGTTAAGGCTAGCGACCCATACAGTTCGGCCTGAACGTGAACCACCTTTGTCTCACTAGCACTTAAATCGTTCAAAAACCGACCTGCGGCCACCATTGGGCCATTGGTATGCGAACTAGATGGGCCAAGGCCAATCTTGAAAATTTCAAAAACACTTAAAAACACGTATCGCCCTCGATCTTAGATGCTATATTCACAATCAACGAACACCTGTTTCATCGACCTTAGGCTAAATGGCATCTTAAAGATATGTTTCTGCTCATAGATAATTACGATAGCTTTACCTATAACTTGTTGCATTTCTTAGAGGACCTTGGCGCCCAAGTCGAAGTCCAACGTAACGATGCCATCACTGCAGAACAAGCCGTTAAGGGTGGTTATGAAGGTATTATCATTTCCCCCGGCCCGTGTGCCCCTGATCAAGCGGGCATTTGCTTGGACGTCATGGATATGGCGCCGAAATCATTGCCGATATTAGGCGTATGCTTGGGCCATCAAACCATAGGTCAGCATTTTGGCGGTAAAATCGGGCGTTGTGCGGTGCCGATGCATGGCAAAGTCAGCTCAATACCACACCAAGGCCAAGGCTTGTTTAAAGGGCTTCCCAGCCCCCTCACCTGTACCCGTTATCATTCCTTGATGATTGAATCGGAAAACTTCCCCGACTGTTTAACCATCACGGCGCAAAGTGACGATGGCGTTATCCAAGCTTTACAACACAACACTCGGCCCATTTTCGGCGTTCAATTTCACCCCGAAAGCATAGCGTCAGAACACGGGCATGATCTTTTGCAAAATTTCCTAGACATCGCGAGGCATTCTTCATGACGACCGAAACCCCTACGGCTTTAAAACCTATCTTAAACCAAGTTGCAGATGGAATAGCCCTAAGCGCCGAACAAGCCGAACACGCCTTTGGCATTATCATGTCAGGAGATGCCACCAAGGCTCAAATCGCCGGTTTTTTGATGGCATTGCGGGTGCGTGGCGAAACCGTGGATGAAATCACCGGGGCCGTGAAAATTATGCGCGAAAAATCATTGAAAGTTAACGCCCCTCAGGAAGCCATTGATATTGTCGGCACCGGTGGCGATGCTTCTGGCACTTTTAATATTTCCACCGGGGCCGCGCTTGTTACGGCGGGTTGTGGCGTTCCCGTCGCCAAACACGGCAACCGCGCGCTGTCGTCTAAATCAGGCACTGCCGATGTGTTGAGCGCCTTGGGGGTGAACCTTGAATGCGATATGGATTTAGTCAAACGCAGCATTTGGGAAGCCAAAATCGGTTTTTTGTTAGCCACCCGCCACCATTCTGCAATGAAGTACGTCATGCCTACGCGGGTCGAAATGGGTGTGCGCACAATTTTTAACCTTCTGGGCCCATTATCCAACCCGGCGTGCGTCAAACGTCAATTAACAGGGGCGTTTAGTCGGCATTGGATTGTACCCATGGCTGAAACATTGGGCAATTTAGGCACAGAAATGGCTTGGGTCGTTCATGGATCTGACGGATTGGATGAAATCACCACCACGGGACCAACCTTTGTCGCGCAAATTAAGGAAGGTGAATTAACAGAGTTTGAAATATCGCCTCTTGATGCGGGATTACCCACGGCGAAACCCGAAGCCTTAAAAGGCGGGACTCCAGAACAAAATGCATTTGCCATGAAAGCCATGTTAGAAGGTGAACCCAGCGCATTTCGCGATTGCGTGGTGTTGAATTCAGCCGCTGCTCTGGTGGTGGCTGGCAAGGTTAATAACCTTAAAGAAGGCGCGACATTAGCCCAAGTCGCCATTGATTCTGGCAACGCGATGAAAACTTTAAATAGCCTGGTAAGCCTCACAAATGAGTGATGTTTTAAACGAAATTAATGCTTATAAACGCGAACACATTTCCGCGTCAAAAACCAAACGTCCATTGGCTCAAATTGAAATTTTAGCCAAACAGGCCTCACCTGTGCGTGGTTTTATCAACGCCTTATCTAAAACCGTTGCGGATGGGCATTATGGCTTGATTGCAGAAATTAAAAAGGCTTCCCCTTCCAAAGGCTTGATCCGTGATAACTTCAATCCTCCGACACTCGCCAAAGCTTATGAAGCTGGCGGGGCCACATGTTTATCGGTTTTGACGGATGAAAAATATTTCCAAGGGGCTGATGAATATTTAATTGCGGCTCGAAATGAAGTTTCTTTGCCCGTTCTGCGCAAAGATTTCATGCTAGACCCGTATCAAATTTTTGAAGCAAGGGCCTTGGGTGCCGATTGTGTTTTATTGATCCAAGCCTCACTTTCAAACGCCCAAGCCGCCGAATTAGAAAGTGTGGCCCATGATTTAAGCATGGATGTGTTGGTCGAAGTCCACAATGGCGAAGAATTGGACCAAGCCTTGAGGCTGACAACGCCATTGTTGGGCATTAATAATCGTAACCTTAAAACCATGACGGTTGACATTGCCACCACCGAAGACTTGTCCGTGCGCGTGCCTGATGACCATTTAATAGTCTCGGAAAGCGGCTTGTTCACGACCCAGGACTTAGAACGTTTGTCCAAGGTTGGCGCAAAATGCTTTTTAATTGGCGAAAGTTTAATGCGCCAAGACGATGTTGCAACCGCAACTCGAAAATTGTTGGGAAATTAAATGGATATGGCTGATTTCACACACATGGACAAAGACGGTAACGCCCGCATGGTTGATGTCGGGGCCAAGGATAATAGCGAACGTACAGCCACCGCGAGCGGCACAATTTTGATGGCACCTGAAACCTTGCAAAAAATTATCGCCCAAGACTTCAAAAAAGGGGACGTATTAAGCGTCGCCCAATTAGCAGGCATTATGGGGGCAAAAAAAACGCCTGATTTGATACCGCTCTGTCACCCTTTGATGTTGTCGTCCGTTAAAGTAGATTTGGTGTGCGATCCAGACCGAAATGCCGTTGATATCCAAGCCACATGCAAGCTTTCGGGTAAAACAGGCGTGGAAATGGAAGCCTTAAGCGCTGTATCTATTGCCGCCTTGACCATTTATGACATGTGCAAAGCCGTGGACCGTGCCATGCGCATCACCGACATTCGCTTAACACACAAATCGGGCGGAAAGTCCGGCGAGTACAAGGCTGAATGATATGATTTCGGTAGCCCAAGCCTTGCAGCAGATTTTGTCTAACGTTTCACAAACGTGCGCAGAAACCGTTGCCTTGAGTGAAGCCCATAACCGGGCATTAGCCCAAGATGTGGTGGCGAATTTAACCCAACCCAACCTTGCCGTTTCCTCTATGGATGGTTATGCCGTTAAGTCTTCGGATTTAAACGCCATCCCGACCCCCCTTACCGTCATTGGCGAAAGCCCGGCGGGGGGATGTTTTACGGGCAACGTCGGCAAAGGTGAAGCCGTGCGCATTTTTACGGGCGCGCCTGTACCTGTGGATACAGATACCATTATCATCCAAGAAAACACCACTCGCGACGGTGACTTAATCCAAGTCTTAGAACCCGCAAAAGCCGGATGTTTTATTCGCCCCAAGGGTCTTGATTTTAGCGTTGGCGATGTATTAATCAAAGCCCCCAAAGTGTTAACGGCTAGAGACTTAGGGTTAGCGGCGGCGGCCAACGTACCATGGCTTGCGGTAAAACGTCGCCCCATCATTGCCATCATTGCCACTGGAAATGAAGTGGTCATGCCGGGCGAGCCCTTGGGGGAAAATCAAATCATCAGTTCAAATTCGGTTTTGTTAAAGGCCTATGTAGAAAGTTTGGGCGCCAAGGCTTTAAACCTTGGCATCGCCCAAGACGATAAAAAATCTCTTGCACGTTTACTTGCATCCGCTAACCAAGCCGATTTATTGATCACCATTGGCGGGGCCTCGGTCGGTGATTACGACTTGGTCAATCAGGTTTTAGACGAACAAGGCGTCGATTTGGGCTTTTACCGTGTTGCCATGCGCCCTGGCAAACCTTTGATATTTGGCAAATTAAACGGCACGCCGGTTTTGGGATTGCCCGGAAATCCAGTATCAGTGGGCGTAACCAGTGCTGTGTTTTTAAAGCCAGCAATTCTCACCATGCTAGGTTTAGATAGCCATATTACGCCAGTTTCCGCCACCTTGGACGTAAATGTGAACGAAAATGATCAACGGCAAGATTACCTGCGCGCAACCACAACCTATGACGAAAGGGGCCAAGCCATCGTCACACCGTTCAACAAACAAGACAGCGCCATGTTGTCCCGTTTTGCCAAAGCCGATTGTTTGATCATCCGCCCCCCGCACGCCCCTGCTGCCAACGCCGGAGATAACGTTGAAATTATCAAGCTTTGCTAACTTTACTGTATTCCTCTTGACGGGTAATGGGAACTAAAGTAGAACATTGTGGAGTGTTTTTGTTTTGTTCTCGTTAACGATTCGACTTAAATTTACATGACTTGTATTTTTGGTGCGGTCTTTAGGGTGAATTTAGGGGAACAAAATAAGATCGTTTCGATGAAAAAAGGAATGTGCGATGCTGACCAAAAAACAATATGAACTGTTGGTTTTGCTTGACCAACGGATAAAAAAAACGGGGGTTCCACCGTCTTTTGACGAAATGAAAGACGCCTTGGGATTGAAATCAAAATCTGGCATTCACCGTTTGATCAGCGGCCTAGAAGAACGTGGCTTTATCCGCCGGCTTCCTCATCGTGCGCGCGCCCTGGAAATCCTTAAAATGCCCGAAAACTTTAGCCAAGCCCAAGGAATAGAACCTAAATCTGCGCCTAAAAACGTAATCAAGGGTGAATTTGGGGCGAAACCTCAAATGGCTACATCATCGAAGGCCAATGACGGCACTGCTGAATTGCCCATGTTGGGGCGCATAGCCGCAGGCACTCCAATAGAAGCAATTTCTGATCCATCTAATTACATCTCTGTTCCGCCCTTTATGTTGGGTACCGGTGAACATTTCTGTCTTGAAGTTGATGGTGATTCGATGATTGATGCGGGCATTTTTGATGGCGATACCGTGGTGATCGAACGCACCAATAGATCCGATAACGGTGCCATTGTTGTGGCCTTGGTCGATAACGAAGAAGCCACCTTAAAATACATTCATAAACGCGGTGACAAAGTGGCTTTAGAACCCGCAAATCCAGACTATGAGGCCCGTATTTTTGGCCCCGACCGGGTTCAAGTCCAAGGCCGTTTGGTGGGATTGGTTCGTAAATACTAAGGCCTTGGCGTTGGCATTTTAACGCCGACCAAGGTCCTATAACGCCCTGTTTGAGACTATGGTATTTTGACGCCGACCAAGGTCCTATAACGCCCTGTTTGAGACTATGGTATTTTGACGCCGGCCAAGGTGCTATAACGCCCCGTTTGAGACTATGGTATTTTGACGCCGGCCAAGGTGCTATAACGCCCCGTTTGAGACTATGGCATTTTAACGCCGACCAAGGTCCTATAACGCCCCGTTTGAGACTATTGTAAACTGGCCCCATCTTTGGTCCACTGGGCCCCATCTTTGGTCCGAGAAAACCTCATGGTTATACCTCAAGCCAGGCCTGCCTGCCCTGAGGCGCGAGCCAGCTCAATCGGGGCTTTGTTGCCGATTGAACTGTGCGGTCGTCTGACTTCGTTATAGTCTTTTCGTTATAGTCTTGTCGCCACGCCTTACATATAGATCGTGCCTCATCCAAGCTTAAAAACCAAACTGTATTCAAACACCCTGTTCGGAGCTTGGCATTGCAGGATTCAACAAAGACATTGTCGGTGGGTTTGCCGGGACGACTGAAGTCCAATATTAGGCCATGCGTATAGGCCCAAAGATCGAGGTCTTTGCTGATAAATTCAGGTCCATTATCAATCCGAATGATTTTAGATTTTCCGTACTGGCGCGTCACACATTCCAAAATATCGACAACATCTGAGCCTCTATAGCACTGGCGAATATCAACGGCTGGGGACAGCCGCGTGAAGGCATCCACAACCGTTAAAACACGGATAAGCCAGCCATCAAAAGTCTGATCTGAGCATAAAATTCTCCCCTTTCCCCTCACCTGCACATAGGAGCTTTGACAATATAGGCTTAAATGGAAGTCTGTTAATGGGCCGCGTTCTGCCGGGCAATATTGCCATATCAGTCAGATTGCTGGATCAGTCAGATTGTTGACCATGAATAATACCACTGACCGTCCGTTGATCATCCTTACATTGATGATCTTCAGCATGAAATGGCGCGTATAGTTTAAAGCGTGAAAAGGACTCAATTGCTCATCTGCAAGACAAAAACCAACTTCCTGTGATAAAGCTTTAATATAAACCCTTAGTGCATTGTATTGTATGTATTTTTATTATCTAGATAATGGCAGCTCACTCTACGAACGGGATGTTCTTATGGGAAAATGCCTTAATGGGAAAATGTTTTAATAATGCTTCGCTATTTTCCCAATGACCCATGGACGATTGCCTTGGACATGCCTAACAGTTTTAACGCGCACACTCGCGCCCCTGAAATACAAGGCATGAGCCCCCTTGGCCTGTAAATCTTGGTTTGTAATCAAAACTTTTGCCGCGCAACGTGTTGGCATTGAGCCAAAATCATTTAAACCAATGACAATTTGGTTAGGAACGCAATCTTCAAGCATGGCCTCTGGTTTTTGCACCAAGGCTACGGTTTGCCCTGATTTTTTAAAAATACAGCCCAAATCATCGCACCGCATATAATCATCTGCCGTTATAAAATCGCGCCGCGTTTTGGGGGGTATTTTTAATTTTTGAGGCCATACACCATCGACTTCGTTTAATCCTGACCGCCTGAGCCACACACCGCGTTCAAATTTTAAACCACGCAAGGTGGAAACTTGATATCCCCCCGTTGGCGTTCTAATCGCTGCTAATTTTCCCGTTCGGTCGATCAAAATATCTGGGGTTTGACCAAGGCCAAGGGACATTAGCCCTAATAAAATAAACGCGCCCCCCCATAATCTCCATTTTTGGCACCAAATCGCCATCCATAATCCGCCAAAGGCGACCAAGACCAAACCCCACAAAGGAAATGCCGACACCTGACGCACAGCGCCTGGCCAATGAGCCACAGCATTAGCCACAGCCAAAACGCCATTAATCCCCCACCCCATCACCATCAAAGGCCATGCTTCTAATCCAAACGGCAACACCACATAAGAAATCACGGCCCACGGCATAATCCAAAGCGCGGTTAAAGGCACGGCGACTATATTTGCAGCCAAAGAATATTCAGCAACGCGGTTAAAATGATACGCGGCAAATATAGATGTCGCCAGCCCCGCCACCAACGTTGTCAAGGCTACGCTGAGAATATAAATCCCAATCTGGCGTACAATGGATGTTTTTTTGTGGCTAAACACAGCCGATTTTCGAAGCACTTCATAGACCGCAATCAAAGCCACCACGGCTGCAAATGAAAGCTGGAAACTGGCCCCTAGCAAGCTTTCCGGAGCCATCACCAAAATCACCAAAGCGGCCCAAGCAATCGACCGCATCGAAAGGGCTTTACGATCAAACAAGACCGCCAGAAACACCAAGCCAATCATCAAAAAAGCACGCCATGTGGGGACTGTTGCCCCGGCCAACAGCGCATACCCCCCGGCACCTATGATGGCACCAATTGCAGCCCATTTCTTTATCGGATAACGCAATACCAAGCTCGGTATTAATGCCATTACAATACGCAAAGTAAAAAACACAATGCCCGCTATTAATCCTACATGCAGACCGGAAATAGCTAACAAGTGAGCCAAACCACTGGCGCGCATATCGTTTAGTATTTTGGCGGCTATAGCCCCACGGTCCCCCGTCATAAGGGCGGCGGCAACGGCCCCTGTATCCCCGGGCAATGCTTTACGAACGTCTTGGGCGATTAAGGCTCTCAATCGTCCAATGGAAAAAGCAAGGCTAGCAAGTCCACGGCTTTGGGCTCGACCTATCCGTTCGGCCTGACCAAATGCAAAACCAATGCCGCCCAACCCCTTAAAATAACTTTGCCGTTGAAAATCAAAGGCCCCAGGTTCAGCAGGTGGTGGTGGTGGGCTTAAATGACCACGCACACGTATCCAATCGCCGGGGGCAAACGCAATCTGTTGTTTTGATAATGTCAAACGCACGGTTTTGGGGGTTTGATCAGGAGCTATTTGTGCAATGTGCAAATGATCCAAAGTCACCCGCAACCCTTTGGGACGTACTTCAAGACGATGGATTTGCCCTTCGATATTGGCAAAATTGATTTCGTATCTAAGTTGAGGGGCGGCGACCCACCACGTTCTTAAGCTCGACAAGCCAACGCCAAGGGCAATTATAGCCAAGGACAGCATTATTAAAGCCGACAGTCCTGGTTTCGTCCTAAGAACCCAAGCCCCCCACAATAATAATGAAAACCCAAGCCAGCCCGACCACAGAGGCGGCTCAAACGAAAATGAAAAATACCAACCTATGCCACAGCCCAACAATACAGGAACCCATATGAGCCAACGTTCACGTTCGCTCATCACATGAAGTTGAACCCACGTTAAAAAATGAAAGCTCAGGATTTTTCTACCAATTTGGGACATTTTCGCCTATTTATACGCTCACTTAAACAACCCGTGTCATAATTCAAATTGTGACACAGCCCATCCGTAACCTTATACACGCAGTCCGGTATTTAATTTAATTATTTTTCGCGACAAAGTTAGATAGAAAGCCATCGTATACCATGACCATTGTCACCCGTTTCGCCCCTTCACCCACTGGTTTTTTACATATTGGTGGCGCCCGCACAGCCTTGTTTAATTACCTTTACGCCAAACATGTGGGGGGTAAATTTATGTTACGCATCGAAGATACCGACCGTGAACGTTCATCACAGGAAGCCGTGGATGCCATACTGGGCGGGCTTTCTTGGTTAGGCCTAGATTGGGACGATGAACCGATCAGCCAATTTGCTCGCAAAGACCGACATATTGAAATCGCCCACCAACTTTTAGCCCAAGGCAAAGCTTATAAGTGTTATTGTAGCCCCGAAGAATTGGCGCAAATGCGCGAACAAGCCAAAGCAGATGGCAAGCCCATGCGGTACAACGGATTATGGCGTGACCGCGCGCCAAGCGAAGCCCCTAAGGACATTGCCCCGGTGATTCGTATCAAATCCAATCCAACTGGGGAAACCAAAATCCACGATATTATTCAAGGAGAAGTAACCGTTTCTAATGCTGAACTTGACGATTTCGTGATCTTGCGCGGCGATGGCACACCGACCTATATGTTGGCCGTTGTGGTGGACGATCATGATATGGGCGTTACCCACGTTGTGCGGGGTGACGACCACCTCACCAATACTTTTCGGCAATTGCAAATTTATACTTCAATGGCTTGGGATACTCCAACCTTTGCTCATATGCCTTTGTTGCATGGTGCCGACGGCAAAAAGCTAAGCAAGCGCCACGGTGCCTTGGGCGTGGAAGCCTATCGCGACATGGGATTTTTACCCGAAGCCGTAAACAATTATCTGCTTCGTTTGGGGTGGGGCCATGGTGACGATGAAATCATATCCCGCGACCAAGCCATTGAATGGTTTGACATTGCCGATGTCGGCAAGGGCGCCGCTCGCTTTGACATGGACAAGCTGACAAGCCTTAATGCCCATTATATTCGCGAATCTGACAACAGCCGCTTAACCGATCTTGTATGGCCGTTTATTTTGAAAAATCTTGGCAATAACATTGATAAAACGGCTAAAACACGATTGATAACGGGAATGTCTAGCTTAAAGAAACGCGCAAAGAATATTATAGAACTAGCTGAAAATTCATCATTTTATGTCCATTCAATTCCTTTGAAAATGAACGAAAAAGCAACAGCCATGTTAAATGAAGAAGGCATAGCAAACTTGCAACAATTTCGTGCTATATTAAATAACGTTCAAGATTGGTCAGGGCAAAACCTTCACCATGTTGCTGGTAAATTTGCTGTAAATGCTGACCTTAAACTTGGCAAAATAGCCCAACCTCTGCGCGCTGCTTTAACGGGATCAAATGTGTCCCCCGGTGTGTTTGCAGTAATGGAAGTGCTGGGCCGCGACGAAAGCTTAGCTCGTATAGACAATGTTCTTGACTAGCCATAGCGTGTATAAAACTATTATGACGTATAATTTGACCATGATGAGGATGAAATGAAACAAAAAGACGTATCAGAGCACACATTCACCCTAACCAACAATGACACAGGCGAAAGCTGGGAACTGCCTGTGCTTGAAGGAAGCGTTGGTCCACGGGTTATAGACGTCCGTCGTCTTTATGCCGATACCGGGCATTTCACCTATGATCCTGGTTTCACGTCAACCGGAAGCTGTCAGTCTAGCATCACCTATATTGATGGTGACAAGGGTGAGCTGTTGTATAGGGGGTATCCTATTGCTCAACTTGCACAACATTCTGATTATGTTGAAGTTTGTTACATTTTGATTTATGGCGATTTACCGACCAAGGATCAAAAGGAAAAATTTGTAACCCGCATCACGTATCACACGATGTTGCACGAACAACTGCATAGCTTTTTTCACGGCTTCCGGCGCGATAGCCACCCCATGGCGATCATGGTTGGTGTGGTGGGGGCATTATCAGCTTTTTACCATGACAGTCTTGATATTTCTGATCCGAAACACCGCTTCGTAGCCTCGACTCGATTAATTGCTAAAATGCCGTCCATTGCAGCCAACGCTTACCGCTATTCCTTGGGCTTGCCATTTGTGTATCCTCGCAACGACCTGAATTATTCCGAAAACTTCCTGTACATGATGTTTTCAAACCCATGCGAAGAATATGAAATCAGCCCTATTTTATCACGGGCCATGGATCGTATTTTGATTTTACACGCCGACCATGAACAAAATGCATCCACGTCCACGGTGCGGATTGCAGGATCTTCAGGGGCCAACCCATTTGCGTGTATTGCCGCTGGTATTGCTTCGTTGTGGGGGCCTGCACATGGCGGCGCCAACGAAGCCGTTTTGAATATGTTGAGTGAAATTGGTCACAAAGACAACATCCCTGAATTCATCAAACGAGCCAAGGATAAAAATGATTCCTTTAGGTTGATGGGCTTTGGGCACCGTGTTTACAAAAACTTTGATCCTCGGGCCAAAGTTATGCGGGAAACGGCACACGAAGTTCTGTCTGAATTGGGTATCGAACACGACCCCTTGTTGGAATTATCCATGGAATTGGAAAGAATTGCGCTTGAAGACGAATATTTCGTAGAACGCAAACTGTATCCCAACGTTGATTTTTATTCCGGCATCATTTTCCGCGCTATGGGCATCCCCACATCCATGTTTACGGTTCTGTTTGCGGTTGCCAGAACAGTTGGGTGGGTTGCCCAATGGAATGAAATGATCGAAGACCCTTCCCAAAAAATTGGGCGTCCGCGTCAATTGTTTACGGGCCATGTTGAACGCGATTATGTGGACATTACCAAACGCTAGCCAGCAACCTATTACAACGTACAAAATGGCGGTTTTCTTTGTGAAAACCGCCATGTTTGTGAACGGAAACAAAATTTATCATAGCTTTTGACAGACCTTATTCTTATTTATTAAAGATGACGAAAAAAGCACGTGCACCTTGGAGCCTGATTTCCATCATCCTGCTAAGCCTCCTCGCTTTGCAAACGGATGCGACCCCAGGCTCGCTTAACCACTTAAGCCCTTCCCCAAAAGCCCCGCTTACCGTGGTTGAATTGTTTACATCGCAAAGCTGTTCGTCGTGTCCACCCGCCGACTTTGTGTTGAGCGAGCTTTCCAACAATGCCAATATCATCACCTTGGCCTGTCACGTGACGTATTGGGACCATTTACAATGGAAAGACACCCTCAGCCATTCGTTTTGCACGGATCGCCAACGCAACTACGCCAAATCCATGCCGTTACGGGGGGTTTACACGCCCCAAATCGTTATTAACGGTACGACCGAATTGGTCGGATCAGACCGCGTTCGTGTGGCTGAAAAAATAACTTTAAAGCCTGATAAAATCAGCCGAATTTTGATTGATAAGTCCACCGACAATGGCCTTTTAATCACCCTGCCCGCGCTCAACACGCCCAACAAAGGTCTGGTTTTGTGGATGTTTGGCTATCAAAATCTATTAACACAAAAAATTCGTTCAGGTGAAAACAGGGGGCGTACCATCGCCTATGTAAATGCGGTCCAATCCTTAAAAAATATTGGGATTTGGCACGGCACATCGAAAGTTTTGGAAATTCAACGCCCCACCCCAACGTCAAGCGGATACGTCGTCTTGGCTCAAAACCAAAACAACGGAATCATAGTCGCGGCCGGAAAGTTGAGCAATTAATGCCGGACTAACGTTCAATCAGCTCAATTTTATAGCCGTCTGGGTCTTCGATAAAAGCGATCACTGTTGTGCCGTGCTTCATGGCGCCTGGTGCGCGGGTGATCTTTACGCCTTTGGCTTTCATGTTTTCGCATGTGGCGTAAATGTCGGGCACACCAACGGCTAAATGACCGAAACCTGTACCCAATTCATAATTGCTTTGTTGATCCCAATTGTGGGTCAGTTCTAAAACGGTGCCTTCGCTTTCATCCCCATAACCAACAAAAACGTTAGTGAATTTTCCTTCGGGGTAATCGCTGCGGCGGATCACTTTCATACCTAAATGACCTGTATAAAAATCAATCGAAGCGTCCAAGTCACGCACACGGATCATAGTGTGTAGCAAACGAAAAACTGATTGTATCATGGCGATGTTTCCTGACTTATCATTTCCATAACGACTTGTGCCGCACGCATACCTGGGGCCTCACCGCCCAACCCTAATTCTGTTAAGGCTTCTTGAGCCGCCAATAGTTGTGCCTTTCTCGCCTCTTCATCATCTAATAGTCTTGCCAATTCAAAACTCAGGTTTTCCGCTGTGCATTCATCTTGGATAAATTCCGCTATAGCTTCTCGCCCCAAGATGACGTTGACCAAATTGGCGTACGGCGTTTTGATCAAATATTTAAGCAAAAAACCCGTCATTGTCTGGAAACGATAACCGATTACATTGACAAGCCCTGCCATGGCCAATTCCAAAGCCACGGTACCACTGGCCGCCAACGCCGCGTTGGAAGCCTTAAATGCTTCGGCTTTTTCTTCACCATTAACAACAATGACCGGAACAGCCCAATTTTTGCTGAACTCAAGCACACGTGCTTTGACATGATCAACCGTCGGCAAAACCACTGTCAAATCTTGAAATTGTGGAGCCAGTTTAGAAATTGCATCCCCAAAAACAGGCATTAAACGTTCAATTTCTCCGTTCCGGCTACCCGGTAACACACACATCAATGGGACCTTAAGAGGCAGATTATGGCGTTTTCTAAAAGCATGCCCATCGGCCTGACCAAAGCTGCTTTCAACAACCGGATGACCGACAAATGTGGCGTTTAGACCTTCTTTTTCAAAATACGGGGGTTCAAATGGCAATACGCATAACAGATGGTCTAAAAAGGCCGCGACCTTTTTCGCTCGCCCCGGTCGCCATGCCCATACGCTGGGGGCCACATAATGAATTATAGGCACCTTAACGCCCCGTTTTCTTAGAATTTTAATGACACGAAAACTGAAATCAGGGGCATCAATGGTCACCAAAACATCCGGCTTTAACTTTTCTACTTCGTTTGCAGTTTCTTTGATCCGCTTTAACAACAAAGGTAATTTTGGTAAAACTTCGAATACCCCCATCACACTTAATTGTTCCATTGGAAACAAGCTATTAAGTCCTTCGCTTGTCATCTTTGGGCCGCCTACGCCTGCGAAATTAAGCTGTCCATTGCTTAGCGTTTTCAAAGCCTGCATCAAATTCACACCCAAGGCATCTCCTGAATGTTCGCCCGCAACGACAAAGATCAATGGTGGCTTTAAAGCCTTTGTCATAACTTTACCCCCACCAAGAACAATTTGGCATCGTCTGCGGCCTTGATCACTGTTTCACGATCAAGAATCAACGAGGCGTTTGCTTCAACAACAACACCGCTTAATCCGGCACGCTTGGCGTTTTCTATGGTTTTGGTGCCAATGGTTGGTAGGTCAGCACGTTTTTCTTGGCCGGGCTTGCTCATCTTGGCCAAGACGCACCCTTTTGCTTTGGCCTGTCCTTGCAGATCAAACAGCATGGCATCTGTACCACTTCGCTGTTCAAGCGCGACGACTTCTTGGGCATTGGCAACCGCAGCTTGTCCTATATCGTCTGCCCCTAACTTCAAAGCGGCCTGTACGCTGGCTTGGATGTCTTTTTGGTTTTCTGCGTTCGGTTTGATGTGTCCTAAGACGCCTTGGGGGGTTAACAGTTCCGGCATCACTTGATGGGCGCCAACCAAGGTAAAACCTTCGTGGACTTCAAGGTTTTCGACAATAGCGCTCAACACTCCATCATCACCCTTGTTTAAAAGTCCACCGGCTAAAAATTTTAACGTTTTAGCATCCGGCATCAATTGGGCCAACGAGGGTTTAGAGATGCTGCCCGCCATGACCAATTCTAGGGCTTGGTTATCTTGTAAAATTGACATAGCCTTGCCTGATTGCCCAAGGCGTACCCAAGCATGGTCAACACCTTCAACGGTGAGGGCATCACATTGATCTTTGAAGGCAATCACAAACACGCGGCGCCCTGTATTTTGGCAAGCTTTAATCAACAGACGAGGGAGGATGCCCCCGCCGGCTAAAATGCCAAGTTTAGGGGCATCAGGCAACATCATCCATTTTCGGCTGGCAAACCGAACGAGAACTGTCTGAAGAAATAAAATTCACAATATCCATAACGGGTTCAACTTCGTTGAACATTTCCGCCACATCTTTGACACGTTCATCCATGGTGCCTTCTTGGGCAAACAACAAACGATACGCGTTGCGCATGGCGTGAATGATATCGCGATTAAAACCACGGCGACGCAAGCCGACCAAGTTCAACCCAGCTAAATGAGCCCGGTTTCCAGTTACCGTGGCATAGGGAATGACATCGTTTTCAACGCCGCTCATTCCGCCCAACATGGCATGTTTTCCGATGCGCACGAATTGATGAACCGCGCTTAATCCACCAACAATGGCAAATTCACCAACTTCGACATGCCCAGCCAATGTTGCATTGTTCACCAAGATCACATGGTCCGACACCATGCAATCATGCGCCACATGAGCCCCCACCATAAACAAACAGTTATTTCCAACCTTGGTCAACAACCCTCCGCCTTCGGTCCCAGGATTCATAGTTACGTGTTCACGAATCACGTTGTTACAACCAATTTCAAGCTTAGAAGCCTCGCCACCAAATTTAAGGTCTTGGGGTTGAAGTCCGATGGATGCAAACGGAAAAATACGTGTGTTCGCGCCAACAGATGTATCTCCACCTATGACAACGTGGCTTTCCAGATTTACGCCATCGCCAAGCTTAACTTGGGGGCCGACGACACAATATGGGCCGATAACAAGGTTTTCACCAAGTTCTGCACCGTCTTCAACAATTGCAGTGGGATGAATAGTGTTCATATTAACGATCCATAATCATTGCGGCAAAATTAGCTTCTGCCATTACAGTGTCGCCAACGCGAGCTTCACCTTTAAATTTATATATATTACGACGTGTTTGAAGTTGCGTAACCGTTATTTCCAATGTGTGACCGGGCAGAACGGGTTTTCTAAAGCGGGCATTATCGACCGACATAAAATAGACCAATTTTCCCTCAGATTCTTCCCCCAATGTCGCCACCACCAATACTGCAGATGTTTGCGCCATGGCTTCGACGATCAATACGCCCGGCATAATGGGATGGCCTGGGAAATGTCCTTGGAAATGAGGTTCACCCACCGTAACATTTTTAATTCCGACGGCGCTTTCACCTTTAACAATGTCGCGCACATTATCAATCATCAAAAAAGGATAACGATGCGGGATCATTTCCATAATGCGGTTTACATCAAGAATTTCATTAGCGCTCAATGTTCAGGCTCCTTTGTTGGATTTCGTCAGTCGTTTCAATGCCGCCACTTGGCGCCAATATTCTTTTGCCGGAAAAGCAGGATATCCCGCAACGGTTTCACCAGAAGCAATGTCACGCATTACACCTGAACGCCCAGCAATTTTGGCACCATTTCCGATGGTTAAATGCCCTGCTATGCTGGCAGCTCCACCTATCATGACGTAATTTCCAACTTTAGTACTTCCGGATACACCACTCATAGCGGCCAAAAGGCACCCAGCACCAATTTCAACGTTATGTCCGATTTGCACCAAATTGTCGATTTTGGTTCCATCCCCAATCACCGTATCTGGTCCTGCCCCCCGGTCGATACATGTGTTTGCACCAATGTCCACATTATCGCCGATACGAACGCCCCCCAACTGAGGAACTTTAAGATGTTCGGTGCCAGGAGCAAAACCAAATCCATCTTGGCCAATGCGAACGCCCGCATGTAAAACGCAACCATTTCCGATTGTCGCAAATTGAACCGTTGTATTTTCACCGATATGACAGGATTCACCAATGGAAACACCCTGTTTAAGCGTTGTGTTAGCCCCAATGGAACAACCTGATCCAATTTCAACATTGGCTTCAATGCGAACACCACTGTCGATCGTACAATTATTACCGATCCTCGCCGAAGGATCAATGTCAGCATTTTTATGAATAGACATCATATTGACTTTGGGAAAACAAGACGATGGGTAAAAAGCTTGGGCCACGCGCGCATACGCTCGATACGGCTCATCTGTCACCAACAAGGCCATGGTGTTAGGCGCCCGTTCAATAAAGGCAGGCTCAATCAAGCAAGCCCCGGCTTTACTGGTTTCATAAGCCTTTACATAAAGTTTGTTTTCAAGAAAGCTGATGTCATGAGCCGTAGCTTTTTGCAAAGGCTGAACGTCTTGGAACGAACCTTGGGCGTCCCCACGATGGATTTCTGCCTTAGCTATGTCAGCAAGGTCTGTCAACGAAAGAGGACCAGAATTATCAAAAAACCTAGGGTTTGCCATGACCTTCACCCGCCTTTCATTATTGAGCGGGCATAGAAACCGTTACGGTAGGCATTTCTTTGTTCAAAACATCCAATACATATTGATTGATATTGTATTCATTCGCTCCAAAAATGATCTGAGATTGAGGCAAAATCAAAGTAACTTTATTCGTTTCGGCATATTTTTTAATGATTTCAAGTATTTTGCGGTTCATCTTTCCCATAGCTTCTATAAATTTTTTATTCATAGCTTTTTGTGAAGCTTGGCCTTTGCGTTGAAATTCAGAAACACGCTTTTCAAATTTCTTGCGTTCTTCGGCAAAGGCATCAGGCGCTAGCAAGGTGCGTTTGCGAGACAGTTCAGCGTTGGCTTCCTTTAAGACTTTTCCTTCGGCCTTCAAAGTTGTTTCAATTGTGCTTTTGATTTTTAACAATTGATCATTTGCCGACTTAAAGGCAATTGATTTTGAACGCACCGCATCAATGTTCACGGTCACAACTTTCAAAGGTGTTTGTGCATACGATGAATTGGTCGTTGCGAAATAGACAACGACACCAAAAGCCAACGCGGCGATAATAAAATTTTTAATTTTCAAGACCGTATCCTTAAATAGATTTAAAACCGCGTGCCAAAATTCAGACGAACAGATTCTGTCTTGTCATATGATTGCTTCATAAACGGAAAACCAAAATCAACGCTGATCGGCCCCATTGGGGAAACCCAAGCTATACCGACGCCCGTGGACGCACGAAGAGCCCCGGAATCTTTAACGTTCCCACCCGACGGATTTACACCCGTCACACTGCCAACATCAGAAAATACTTTACCGGAAATGCCTAATTCTTGGGGCAACCCCAAAGGAACCGTGAGTTCTGCTGAACCAGAATAAAGCAGTTCTCCTCCAAAGGCATCACCCGTCACTGTATCTCTGGGGCCAACTCCTGAGTCTGCAAACCCACGTAAGGAATCGCCACCTAATGAAAAACGATCAATAAGCGATACATTTTCACCGATACCCAAAATGTACCCAACACGCGCCTTAGCGCTGGCGACCCAACCATCCGAAATATTGAAATACCCTCCATTAGAAACGGTATTTCTAAAGTAATGAGTGTCCCCCCCAATTCCAGCTAATGTATTATTAAATCTAAAATAATAGCCCTCTGTTGGGTTCGTTCGACTGTTTCGTTTATCAAGCAACACAGACTGACCAATGGATGAAATTATATTCGTCCCTTCTTGGTTTTTGATATAGACAGAAGCGTCCGAAGCCACGTTTGCAACGCTTGATGATTTTAACGTATACATCCAACTTTGCCGAAGATCACGGGCCAGGTAATACCCTGAACGCAAATTAAACCCGGTTTGCTTTGTACTGAATGAACTGGAAGATTGCAGGTTCGATCGGGTGTGATATATATCCACCCCCGCCGTAACGTCGCGATTCATAAAGTAAGGTTCTGTGAAACTAAGGTTGATGCTGCTGTCTCGTTTGGCAACACGCGTACTCAATGACAAGTATTGTCCACGCCCCATCAAATTTCGTTCCTTAATGGAAAAATTAACCAGCGGGCCTGAACTGGTTGAGTACCCAGCACCAACAGACAGTGAACCCGTTGATTTTTCTTCAACGTCAATATTTACAACAACTTTATCTGGCGCAGAACCTTCAACTTGTTCGGGTTTGACGCTTTTGAAAAAATCCAAATCTTGGATTTTAGAAATCGAACGACGGATTTTAGCGGCATCAAAGGCATCACCTTCAACAACGTTAAATTCACGACGGACCACACTATCAAGCGTTCTAACATTTCCGGTTACGTTAATGCGTTCAACAAAAACGCGAGGCCCCTCTTCGACTTCAAAAGCGATGTCGATAACGCCCGTCTCATGATTTTTATTTACTTTTGGACGTACATCCGTGAAGGCATAGCCAAGGTTGCCCGTGGCCGTGGACAAAGCTTCGACGGCACCATCAACCATCGTTGCATCATACCATTCGCCTTTGGGGATATTAAGGGCCTGTTTAATGTCGGCGGCTTTCAAATCGCGCAAGTTAGCCTTCAACGTGATATCCCCAAATTTATAACGTTTACCTTCGTCAACGGTGAATGTTATGAAAAATTGTGAACGATCAGCTGTTAATTCAGCCTGAGCCGACATCACTTGAAAATCTGCATATCCGTTTTTCAGGTAATACCGGCGTAATAATTCGCGATCAAACGTCATACGGTCGGGGTCGTACGTATCATCGGACGAAAGAAAACGATACCAACGTGATTCCCGAGTACGCACAATATCTCGAAGATCGCTATCACTGAAAGCCTTGTTCCCAACAAAGCGAATATTTTGCACACCCGTCAAGGCGCCTTCGCTCACTTCATAGACAAGATCGACGCGATTTTGCGGCAATTGAATGATTTTAGGATCGACGGCAACAGCAAAACGACCGCTTTTTTGATAGATATTTTGAATGCGATCAACATCATTTTGCACTTTTGAGCGCGTATAAATAACCCGAGGTTTCAGCGAAATCTCATTTCTAAGGTCAGCATCTTTAACATGTAAATTCCCTTCGAAAGCGATGCGGTTAATAATCGGGTTTTCAATAACCTTAACCACCAATGTCGCCCCATCTTGATAAAGGTTGACGTCAGCAAAAAGCCCCGTTGAAAATAACGATTTTAAAGACCTGTCGATACGCATAGCATCAAAGGCATCACCTTCTCGCACCAACAAATAAGAACGAACCGTTTCTGCATCGACACGGGCCACGCCTTCAACAGCAATGGCTTTGATTTTGATAGCTTCTTGGGCATGTGCATTCGTAAACGGGATGCTGAGCATCACCATCATCATAATATTCGCCAGCAACAAAGTCAGCCCACGATGCAAAATATTTCCCCCAAAATTCCGTCTATTATTAATCTTCATCGGCTTCATTAATTATACCCAAAACGCCAAAAAACGCCCCTGAACCGTCCCATTTGAAAATCTAAGGTTCAACCAAATTTTTCAAATAAGCGTTCAAAGTCATTCCAAGTCGCAAACAACATCAATAGCAATACCAAAAACAAACCGAAACGGAAACCGTATTCTTGTAATTTCGGACTTAAAGGACGTCCGCGCACGGCCTCAATCATGTAAAACAGCAAATGACCACCATCTAAGACCGGGACCGGAAACAGATTGATGAGCCCTAAATTAATACTTAAAATGGCTAAGAACCTAAGCATTTGCACAGGTCCACCTTGCGCTGCATCTCCAGAAACTTCGGCAATCATAATGACGCCGCCCAATTCCTTGGCGCTGCGTTCACCGGAAAACATTTTCCCAATTCCGTTTAAGATATTGTTGGTTAAGAAGTAAGTTTGCTTAACCCCTAAAACAAAACCTTCTAATATTCCTTTTCGTTCGGTTGGTAAATTTTCCATACTTGGGCGTACACCCAACAAACCACGAACCTTGTGACGTTCTTTTGCTCCGTCTTTGCCGTCATCGTCGCCGCCTTCCTTGGTTTCATTTTTCCAAGGCCTAGGGATCGCTATGATGTGCAGAATTTCAGCCCCCCGTTGAATTTCAAAGTCCAATGAAACGTTCGCATTTGTAGAAACGATCGCGCTCAGTTCTTTAAACAACGTAATTGGTTCGCCATTTATCGATAAAATCACATCACCGGATTGAACACCTGCATCTTGGGCTGCGGTATTTTGAATGACTTCCCCGACGACTGATCTGATTTGCGGAATTCCAAAAATAGAATTAATGAACCACAGAACCAAAATGGCAAACAAGAAATTTGCAATCGGTCCGGCGGCCACAATCGCCGTGCGTTGAGCCAATTTTTTGTGGTGAAAAGAAACTTGTTTTTCGTCATCCGTCATGGGGCGTTCTTCGACATCGTCAACGCCGGTCACAACATCACCCTCGCCAAACATTTTGACGTATCCGCCCAATGGAACCGCACCAAAACGCCATTTGGTATTGTATTTATCCCTAAATCCCCATATTTCAGGACCAAACCCGATCGAAAAAACTTCGACTTTTACACCGTTCCAGCGTGCCAAAAGGAAATGACCAAGTTCATGGACAAAAACCAAAACCGTCAGCACCAGCAAAAACGGAATAACATAAGTCGTAAGGGGAGCTAAAAAGTCCATAATATACGTAAGCTACTTTCGATTTAAATATTTTAGTTTATGCACAAGTTTTCAAGATGATTTCACCCGCTCGCACACGTGCAGAGTTATCCAAGTCAAACACAGCGTCAAGCTCTGAAAGCGGTTCAATAGGCAAAGCATCCAACACCGTTTCGACTACACGTGCAATCTCTAAAAAGGGAATTTGATGATTTAAAAAAGCTTCAACGGCGACTTCGTTGGCGGCGTTCATAATCGTTGGCGCCCCTCCCCCTTTGTGTAAGCATTCTCGGGCTAGCCTTAAAGCAGGAAAACGAGTTTCATCGGGGGCTTCGAAGGTTAACGTCGCCACATCTGCTAAGGATAGTGTTTCTGCGGGGGTTTCCATACGGCTGGGCCAAGCCAAAGCCAAGGAAATTGGTGTTCGCATATCAGGTGTACCCAATTGAGCCAAAACGGAGCCATCTATATAGCTAACCATACTGTGAATAACCGATTGCGGATGCACAACCACATCAATATCAGAGGCTTCAACCGGGAATAAATGAAAAGCTTCGATCAATTCCAAGCCTTTATTCATCATAGATGCACTATCCACGCTGATTTTTGCCCCCATATCCCAATTGGGATGGGCCACGGCTTGGGCTGGCGTAATAGATTTCATTTCATCAAGTGTTTTGCACCTAAATGGACCGCCCGATGCAGTCAGGGTAATTTTAGAAACCATGTCTGCACGATCAAAATCGAAAACTTGGAAAATAGCGCTGTGTTCGCTATCCACAGGTATTAAAGTTGCTCCAGATTGTTTAACCTCACAGGTCATAAGCTCACCGGCACTAACTAACGTTTCTTTGTTAGCTAAGCCCACTAGGCATCCTCTCCGCACAGCTTGCAACGTTGGCTTCAGTCCGGCTGTGCCGACAATGGCGGCGATTAAAACATCAGACGGACGAACGGCGGCTTCTGAAACTGCATTTTCTCCTGCTGCGACTTCGATATCTGTATGGGCAAGCAAATTTTTCAATTCACCATACAAGTCTGGGTCCGCAATAACCGCCATTTTTGCTTTTAAGTCGATGGCTTGGCGAGCCAACAACGTCACGTTTTTGTGGCCTGTTAAGGCTTCGACAACATAATCGTCAGGATTTTTCATCAACAAATCAACGGTATTGCATCCAATTGATCCTGTTGCGCCCAAAACGCTTACGCTTTTGGGGTTTGATGAATTTAAGACAGCCATAATAAAACGTTACCCTCTGCGCTTAAATTTACCAGCGTGACGGCTAAGGCGGCGACAATCAAGCCATCGACACGGTCAAATAAGCCGCCATGCCCCGGAATTATGGTGCCTGAATCTTTAATGTCAAAGCGCCGCTTTATCCAGCTTTCAAACAAATCACCAATTTGACTGATGATGGCCACGACAGCGCTTAAAATCGCAATCGGCCAACCAATTTGATGGTCCGCGCCGTTCATAATGTAATAGGCCATCCCCCAACCGCAAACCGCTGCTGTCAAAGTCCCGCCTAAAAAACCAGACCATGTTTTGTTGGGGCTAATTTGTGGGGCTAATTTCGGCCCGCCCAGATTTAAACCAAAAACATACCCCCCGGTATCGGCGCCCCAAACCACAGCCACCAACCAAAAGAATAAGGCTAAGCCCCATTCAGGTTCAACTCGCAAACGCCACAAAGCCCAACTGCACAAGGTGAGGTAAAACAGACCAAAAATAACCCACCCTAACCGTTTGCCAACAATTCTTGACCATTCAGAAGCCAAAATCATCAAGAACAAACCCATCAGAATATTAAAAGCCCAGCCCCCTAAATAAATCAAGCCAAGCACAATGGGTCCTAATACCATTGCTGAAATGATCCGCAATCGTAAAGCGCTTGGCTTAGGTTTTTGGGGTGGGTTTTCTTGTTCAGACACTCACAGCACCATATCGACGATCGCGTGATTGAAATTCACGTATGGCCGCTTCAAAGGCATCATTACCAAAATCAGGCCACAAAACGTCCGTAAACAGAAATTCGCTATAGGCGCACTGCCATAATAAAAAGTTTGAAATTCGTTGCTCTCCAGATGTTCTGATCAATAAATCAGGGTCAGGAATTCCGTCTGTTTCTAAATTTCCATCAAAAAGATCTTCGGTTATATCAGCGGGGTCTAGTGCCCCTGATTTTACGCGTTCAGCCAACGTTTGCACCGTATTTACAATTTCTGCTCGTCCGCCATACGACAAGGCGACGGTCAAATTCAGACCTTGGTTATTACAAGTGCGATTTTCAGCCGTCGATATTAAATCTTGAGTATCTTGGGGTAATCGTGAGCGTTCGCCAATCACGCGAAAACGCACACCTTGTTTATGCAACGCCGACAGTTCTTTGCTAAGGTATAAGCGTAACAAACCCATCAAATCCATGACTTCAGACGAAGGCCGTTTCCAGTTTTCAGATGAAAACCCAAACAATGTAAGGTGTTTAATGCCATGTTTTGAAGCCGATTTAATGACTTTACGCGCAGCTTCAGCACCTTTGCGATGACCTTCTGTTCGGGGCAGTCCACGTGCCGCCGCCCAACGACCATTGCCATCCATAATGATGGCGACGTGTTGAGGAATCGGACTATCCGTTGAGCTGGGTTGAGCAGTGATGGGCATTTAAATTGACCTTTAGAAACCTTAGACCTGCATAATTTCTTCTTCTTTTTGAACAAATATTTCGTCAATTTTTTTGACAAAATTATCCGTCAACTTTTGAATATCATCGGCGTATTTACGGTGTTCATCTTCGGTTATTTCGTTGTCTTTTTCAGCGCGTTTTAATTCGTCCATGCCTGAACGACGAACATTACGAACGGCTATCCGTGCATCTTCACCGTATTTTCCAGCAACTTTAACCAATTCTTTGCGACGTTCTTCATTCAAAGGTGGAATGGGAATACGCACCATTTGCCCGTCAACAGCAGGGTTAAGCCCCAGACCTGAATCAATGATGGCTTTTTCAACAGCCTTAACCATGCCCTTGTCCCAAACTTGGACCGAAAGCATTCTCGATTCAGGAACACCAATCGACCCCACTTGGTTAATGGGCATAGATTGCCCATAGGCAATGACTTGCACAGGATCAAGCAGACTGACCGATGCACGCCCCGTTCTAAGACCGGAAAATTCTTTGTGCAACACGTCAATAGCGCCTTCCATTCGACGCTCTACATCCGTTTTTATTGCCGCAATATCCGCCACGGTAACCCCCCTGTCTATAAACGTTTAACTTTTCCCCAATTGGGGGTCTTTATTGCACGATGGTAAATGTCCCGCGCCCGTTAACCACCTCGGCAAAAGCGCCTGAGGTATGAAGAGCAAAAACAAGAATCGGCAAATGATTATCTCGAGCCAAAGCAATGGCTGACGTATCCATCACACGCAAATCACGGGCCAACACATCTTGGTACGCCAAAGTATCATAACGTACAGCATTTGGGTTATTTTTCGGATCATCCGAATAAACGCCGTCAACTTGGGTGCCCTTAAGCAACGCGTCGCAACCCATTTCGCTAGCCCGCAAAGCCGCCGCCGTATCGGTGGTAAAGAACGGATTACCCGTTCCACCAGCAAAAATAACGACACGGTTTTTTTCCATATGACGTGCAGCACGACGACGAATAAAGGGTTCACATACCGTATCCATGGGAATCGCGCTTTGTACACGGGTATCAACGCCTTTGGCTTCCAAAGCGCTTTGCATTGCCAACGCATTCATTACAGTGGCCAACATGCCCATATAATCAGCGCTGGTGCGTTCAATATTCGCCGCCGCATCTGATACGCCGCGAAAGATGTTACCAGCCCCAATCACAAGGCTTAGCTGAACCCCCATGTCGTGAACGGTTTTAATTTCATTGGCAATTCTGTCAACGGTATCCGTGCATAGACCAAAATCCTTATCCCCCATCAAACCTTCGCCCGATAACTTTAAAAGCACACGTCGGTATTTAAGGGGTGTTGTTTCTGTCACGGGTAAGTTTCCTGTTACTTTTTAACAAAGCCGCACGGGGTTTGAAACGATCACGATCTTGAACATATCAAGCGCTGAATAGATATTACACCAAGGCAGTGTTTTTTCCAGCCCTTAGATACTTAAATCATTGAATAAAACGGGGACATCCAAAATTGGAGCGCCCCCGCTTTGTCGTTCTGAAAGTTTGATTTAAGCGCCAGCGACGGCGGCAACTTCAGCAGCAAAATCTTCTTCAGTCTTTTCGATGCCTTCGCCAAGCCCAAACCGGGCAAAGCCAACAACTTCAACACCAGCCGCTTGGGCCGCTTTTGAAACTTTGCTTTCACCATCAATGACAAAAACTTGTTCCAACAAGCAAACTTCGCCGTAAAATTTGTTAATCCGACCGACAATCATTTTTTCAATGATTTCTTCAGGTTTTCCAGATTCACGCGCCTGTTCAGTCAACACTTGCTTTTCACGTTCAACGATTTCAACGTCCAAATCATCACGAGACAAAGAAGCCGGGTTCGTTGCCGCAACGTGCATGGCGACTTGTTTACCAAAAGCACCTGCATCGTTCCCTTTGCCAGCAACCAAAACGCCAATTTTGCCCAAGCCATCAGAAATGGCACCATGAACATATGCCGCCACTTCGCCACCATCAACGGACAAAACTTGAACACGACGAATGTTCATGTTTTCTCCAATGGTCGAAATCATTTGGGTCAATTCTTCTGAAACCGTACGCCCCGTGTCGGGATAGTCCATTGCCGTCAAGGCATCAACGTCACCGTTTGCTCCCAAGGCAAGCTTTGCAACAGTCGCAACAAAATTTTGGAATTGATCGTTACGAGCCACAAAGTCGGTTTCAGAGTTCACTTCAACCATAGCGCCGACAGATCCATCAACGGCAACACCGACCAAGCCTTCGGCAGCAACACGACCAGATTTTTTGGCCGCAGCTGCCAAACCTTTGGTGCGCAACCAATCCACGGCGGCTTCCATGTCGCCATCATTTTCACTTAACGCTTTTTTACAATCCATCATGCCCGCGCCAGATGTTTCGCGGAGCTCTTTTACAAGAGCGGCAGTAATAGCAGCCATTTTAGCTACTCCTTTAACTTAATGCGATACTTAATTGAAATATCTATGGTTTTGGCCTAGCTAGCTGGAGCTTCTTCAGCCACAGGAGCAGCCTTGGCTTCTACTTTGACTTCTTCTTTAGCTGTAGGTTTAGGTTCAGCTTTAGCTTTAGCTTTAGCTTTAGCTTTAGCTTTAGCAGGCGCCTTGGTTTCAACAGGTAATGTTTCGGCTACAGGCACTTCGGCTTCCCCAAGGTCGCCACCAGACTTAACAACTTCGGCCTGAATACCATCCAATACGGAACCAGAAATCAGCTCACAATATGTGGAAATAGCACGCAGCGCGTCATCGTTTCCAGGCACAGGGTAATCAACGCCTCTGGGATCAGAATTGCTGTCTAAAACAGCAACAACGGGAATACCCAATTTATTGGCTTCAGCCACCGCAATGGCTTCCTTGTTGGTATCAATAACGACCAAGATATCTGGCAAGCCACCCATATCTTTGATGCCGCCCAAAGCCAATTCCAATTTGTCGCGTTCGCGGGTCAATTGCAAAAGCTCTTTTTTGGTCAAGCCATCAATCTTGCTGGCATCGCCCAATTGGTTATCCAAGGTGCGCAGACGTTTAATGGAACCAGAAATTGTTTCCCAATTGGTCATCATGCCGCCAAGCCAACGGTGGTTAACGTAATATTGACCACAGCCACGAGCCGTTTCAGCAACTTTTTGAGCCGCTTGGCGTTTAGTGCCGACGAACAACACACGTCCACCCCCAGCAACAACATCGCGAACGGCTTCCATAGCGCGCCCAAGCAATGGTGCGGTTTGGCCAAGGTCAATAATGTGAATTTTGTTACGGGCGCCGAAAAGATACGGAGCCATTTTGGGATTCCAACGACGGGTGTTGTGTCCAAAGTGAACACCAGCTTCCAACAACTGGCGCATAGTAAAGGTTGGCATTGCCATTTTTTAATTCCTATTCCGGTTAAACGTCCGTGAACACTCGTTTAAGTTTTTAAAAAACAATGCCGTGGCCGCCTTTGGCTACGGTTTGCTTGGTTCCGGCAATGCCGTGGCCGCCTTTGGCTACGGTTTGCTTGGTTCCGGCAATGCCGTGGCCGCCTTTGGCTACGGTTTGCTTGGTTCTAACTTAAACACCGGAGCGACAATCTTGTGAATTTACACAAGCGCCGCACGTTCACGTGCGAATTCACATCCTCAACATTAAGGTATGTGTGAAGCGGGTTTTACGCCTCAAAACTTGGCATTGCAAGGAGAAATAATTAAAGATCATTATGAATTTTTTTATCTTTTTTTGCCTGCCCTCTGCATAGTCATGAATTTTTTGATCTTCATTTATGGCGTGGTCAAGCAACCAACCTCTAACAAGTCACTTTCCGTAAGGCGCCTTAAAAGCTCAATTAAGGTCAGGTGGTCTTAATCAAGAAGATCAACACCAGTGTTAAAGTATTGATTCCATTCTAAAAAATTTCCAAAACCTGCTCTTGGTACATCAATACAAAACGTTGTGCCTTTTCCAACTTCGCTCACGAAATCAATGCGCTCATTCATGCTTTCTATCATTTTTTTGACAATTTATGGTTATACTGCCTTCATCTACATTGTAATTAATCGCATTTGATAACATATTGTCCAACACTTCTCTTAAACGCATGGCGTCTATGCTTGCATATAAATCATCATGCTGATCACCTAAATTGATTATTTTAATGTGGTGTTGGTCGGCATCCAAAGAACAAAGCTTAAGGCTTTCGCTTGTTGTTTTTGATACATCTGCTTTTTCAATTTTCAATACGGTTTGACCACTATCAAGTTTTACAAATTCCAAAATAGTATTTAAAGGGGTACGTAATTCATGGCTCATTGATGATAAAAAGTGGGCCTTAGCCTGATTTTCACTTTCAGCCCGTCCATCAACATCGACATAAAACGTGAATGAAAATTCTGCACAAATGGTAAACACGATTGCGGCGGACAACAAAGCGCGTTCTTCTATGGATCGTGTTATTTTAAATTTAACAATCGTAATCAGAGCCGCAAGTAATATTGCGGTTATCAAATATTTGCTGTTAACTTTAAAACCAGTTAGCCCCTGTCCGTGTTCAAACATAACAGGAAAATGACCGGTAAAAAACAGAGCCACAAAAAAGTATTGCAACACCGTTAAATCCAATGAATAGATCAGTTTTATTGCAATTTCGGGCCATCGCTAACAGGGCCGTTACCAGTCACAAAGATTCAAAAAGTCAGGCAATCATCCAAAACTGAAACTCTGGATGTTGATCCATATGAGGAAAAACATTTATGCCTTTGTCGGCTAATGCATGCAAAAGGTCTATGGACCCAAGCCAAACATGACAAACGAAATGATGATGGTGACAAGTTTTACAAGCTAAACACAGCTTATGACATTTTTTTATCTGGGCAAGTTTTGTACAGACGTGCCGCCGCCTATACCTCTTGAACTTCGATGATCCCTGCGATGGAA